>ENA-UOJP01001117-UOJP01001117.1-human-gut-metagenome-genome-assembly--contig:-C102-NODE-1117-length-36802-cov-9.531690_pt1 | contig 36802 bp, 37 predicted proteins | sample MGYA00242353_ERZ723900 | MGnify/ENA metagenome assembly ERZ723900
GGCCCTGTCCCGCGCCGCCCGCGCCGCCCCCCCCCCCCCACCCCCCGCCGCCGCCGACAACCGCGCGCCGGGTTCCTGCATCAGTTGGCAGCTAAGAGGATTTTCTGATGGAACCAGAGTTAGAGTGCGCGTGATTTAAGGAGGAGTATCTTATGAGGGATCCCAACGATGTTTCCGCCTCTGAACTGTTGGACTTATGGATGGAGAACAGCCCAGAGGCGGTTATTCGGATCAGTTTAGGGAAATCAGAGGAAATGTGTACGTCAGAAATGAAGTTGACCGGAAAATCGGTTCTGGGGACAATTTTGAGGAACTATGGTGGTATTATCTGCTGCGCCGGCCATGTGAGACATTTTGGAGGAGCCAACCGGCATTGCGCCTCTCTGTTTGAAATTAACACTGTAAAAGATGGCTTTCCAACGCTTTTGCCTGGCTTGCTGGTTGTGGCGGAGGATTCCGGAGGCGGTATTTTTGGAATTAACTGCGGATTCAATAAAGTATATCCGAATGGAAGTTTATTTTATCTGCCGCAAGATTCATACCAGTGGGAGGCGATGGAAATTGGACATGCGGATTTTGTGCGCTGGACATTATGCATGACACGAAATAAATGGAAGGAATACGGATGGGGATGTGGCCGGGAACCCTTCACTGATCTGCGCAAGGCGGATCTCATGTTGAAAGGAAGGGTGTGCACATATATTGCACTGTAGAGAGACATCCAGCTATATCGTTGCCGAAAACACGGGAAGACGGGGATTCCAGCCTTCCCGTGTGCGCATTTAAGGACAGGGAACCGCATATACTGATAGGGAATCCCGGAAACGAGGACGCGGAGGAACGCGATGCAATATTTGGAAATTTATTTTAAAAATATGGAAGAGATGGTGGATTTTGTGCGCCGGGCAAATACAGTGGAGGCGGACGTTGACCTGCAGTTCGGCCACATTCTGGTGGACGCAAAGTCCATCCAGGGCGTGCTGGCTATGGGCTGCGGCTGCCACGCCAAAGCCGTGGTCCACTCCCAGGACCCGGAGGATCTGGAGCGGCTGAAAGCCAAAGCATGAGAAAAGAAACCCAAATCCAACCCAGGGTCCGCTTGACATCTGGACCTATCATGATATAATAAGTAGTAATGAATACTACATGTGATACAGACATGTTAAAAAAGTGGAGGGATCCTTGCCGGAAGACAAGGATGCTTCGGGTTTGGAGGAAGCTTAATATGACCTACAAAATCATCGGGGACAGCTGCCTGGATCTGACGGAGGAGATGAAGCGGGATTCCCGTTTTCAGATGGTTCCGCTGACACTCCAGGTGGGGAGCGCCCAGGTAGTGGATGACGAGACATTTGACCAGAAAAAATTCCTGGGGCTGGTAAAGGCCTGTCCGGAGTGTCCCAAGACGGCGTGCCCGTCGCCGGAGACCTACAAGGAAGCCTATGAGCAGGCGGAGGCGGAAGCGGTGTTCGTCATCACCCTGTCCGGCCATTTAAGCGGTTCCAACAATTCGGCGGTCCTGGCCAAGCGGCTCTTCGAGGAGGAGCGTGCGGAGAAGCAGATCACGGACAACAAGCGCGTGGAGGTGATCGATTCCCTTTCCGCGTCCGCTGGGGAGCTGAACATCGCCCTCTATATCCAGGGGCTCTGCGAGGCCGGGCTGGAGTTTGACGAGGTGGTGAAGCGGGCCCTGGAGTTCCGGGACCGGATGCACACGTATTTCGTATTGGAGACGCTGGACACCCTGCGCAAGAACGGCCGCCTTTCCGGCCTTCAGGCGTTTTTTGCCACGGCGTTAAACATCAAGCCGGTGATGGGAGCGGACAAGGGTACCATCATCAAGCTGGACCAGGCCCGGGGGATCAACAAGGGACTGCAGCGGATGTGCGATATCGCGGTTCAGGAAGCGGGCGACAGCGCGGATAAGGTGGCTGTGATCGCCCACTGCAATAACGCCCAGCGGGCGGATTACGTGAAGGCGGAGCTGGCAAAGCGGGCGAAGTTCAAAGAGATTGTGATCACCGAGACCGCAGGCGTTGCGACAGTGTACGCCGGGGACGGAGGGATCGTACTGGCGATCTGACGGCCGGAGATCCGGCGGTTTGTGCCGGACGGTTTGCACCGGAGCGCATTGTAAATCAAAGGATTGAGATCAAAATTGTGCCAAGCCGCGGACAATATGCGGCTTGGCACAATGGCGTTTTAATGGTATGATTAGCTTACTGTTTGCAGGACCTGGTATCCGGATGGTCTGTGAACGGGAAATGAGCGGGAGTATCAGGGCGGCCGCGGAGCCGGTTAAAGCCGGTGCGGCGGCTGTTTTCAGACGAACAGGAATGTGACAGAGGTGGACAGATGAACAGGACAGGATGGGCTGCCGCGCTGGCGGCAGTGCTGGGGATCGCGCTTGCCGGCGTGATCGGTTATATGGTGTGGCACAGCGCCGGACATTCCTACCAGGCGGTGGAGACGCAAACCGCTGCCGGGGAGGCCGGGAGGGCCGGAAGCGGCGGGCAGGAAGGCGCAAACGCAGCGCCCGGCGGTGAGAACGAGGCGTTTGGGAATACCGGTTTTGACGGAGGCGGGGACAAAGCGGCTGACGGGGACGGCAGCGGGGTGAATGAAACCGGAGACGACAGTTCCTTTGGACACGGGGATCCGGCAGAGGCGGCGGAGTCCGAAACGGCTGAACCCGAGGATGGCACCGTGCGCCTGGTGTTCGGCGGAGACGTGCTGTTCTCAGACCATGTGCTCAACGCTTACAGCAAGACCGGGGATATCACCGGCGTGCTGGACGACGGGCTGCGGGAGGTCATTGGAGGCAGCGACCTGTTTATGGTCAACCAGGAATTTCCATTCAGCAGCCGGGGAACAGCGGCGGCGGACAAACAGTACACCTTCCGCCTTCCGCCGGAAAAGGTGTCCATTTTGAATGAAATGGGCGTGGACATTGTGACGCTGGCCAACAACCACGCTCTGGATTTCGGCACCGATGCGCTGGTGGACACGCTGGACACCCTGGACGGGGCGGGGATCCCCCACGTGGGCGCGGGGCGGAATCTGGACGAGGCCAAGGAGCCGGTGATCCTCACGGCCAAGGGCAGGAACATCGGCTTTCTGGGCGCTTCCCGGGTGATCCCCGAGGGCTCCTGGAACGCCTCGTCCACCAGACCGGGCATGCTGACCACCTACGATCCTGCGGCGCTGGTGGAACAGATCAAGGCTCTCCGGGAGCGCTGCGATTACCTGGTCGTCTATGTGCACTGGGGGATTGAGCGGGATGAGCGCCCCCAGGACTACCAGCGCTCCCTGGGGCAGCAGTACATTGACGCGGGGGCGGACCTGGTGATCGGCGCCCATCCTCACGTGCTCCAGGGCCTGGAATATTACAAGGGCAAACCCATCGTGTACAGCCTGGGCAACCTGGTGTTCGGCAGCAGTATTCCCAGGACCGCCCTGCTGGAGGCGGACTGGGACGGTGAGAACACCACCCTGCGCCTGGTGCCCGCCACCTCGTCGGCGGGCTACACCCGGATGGTGATGGACGAGGCCAAGAAGCAGGAATTTTACCAGTATATGACGGATATCTCCTACGGCGTTACCGTCACGGAGCAGGGGATCAGCGCACAGTAAGGCGGCCCATTGCATTTAAATTCAAAAAGCCTGGAAAGCGTTTTGCTTTCCAGGCTTTTACCGTCTCATAAAACAATTCAGCTTTGTCCGGTCTGATTATAACGCAGTTCCAGAAACTGGTTATAATTTTTCTGGTACAGATTGTCCAGATCCTTGGAGTACCCGGCGATGGCCCTGGGGCAGTAGCTGGCTAATGCCTGGATCACCTCGTCGGCCTGCTGTTCGTCCTTGACCGTGATCTCCCGCTGTTTGTGGTCCGCGAAGGCGATGTTGACGCCGTAGGTCTTTCCGGTGGGAATTCCGTTGTAGCGGTGGCTGGTGATCCGCTTGTACATCCACACCACGTGATCCGGCAGATCCAGGTAGTAGCCTGCGCCGCCTACCAGCATAAACAGGAAGTTCCGGTCGATCTGAAGGCCGTGAAGCTCCTGGGTGTGGGAGAGGAAATCGCGCACGCGCTCCTCGGAGCGGGAATCAGGCGCGGATTTTAAGAACTTCCGGACCGCCCGCTCATAGCCGGTCAGGCTGTTGTAGAGAAAGAACATTCCAAGGCCGGTCGCCGCAACGCCGATGGCGAACAGACCCCACATGGTGCCGTTATCCATCCCGGCGACCTCGCCGATCTCAACATAGTAGGGCAGAATGCTTTCCTTCACCTCATCGTCCAGCTGATACCAGTCAAAAAATTCGTGGTAATACTGCAGGCTTTTGCTGGACAGCGGCTGGATGGTGCCGGTGATCTCAAACTGATAAGGCTCCAGCGCTTCCGAGTCGATCTTGCCGTCCAGGTAATCGAAGGAGGCTTCCATCAGCGCGTCCGCCTTCTTTAAGTCGCCGCTGCGGGCTTTCAGGGAGATGTAGTGGTAATCTCCGGCGTCGATCACGTATTCCCGGGCTTTGACGGAGTTTGTCTTGGAGGAGACGGTCTCCGAGTAAGCGCCGTAAATCCCGTAAACCGTGGTGCGCACGTATGTTCCCTCGATTTCCCCGCTGTAGTCCAGCTCGTCCAGCGTCACGGGCTGGCTGAACGCCCTTGTAAACAGGGATTTACCGGAGTTGCCCAGCATAAATATTCCGATTCCCAAAAAGAGCACAATTAAAAACCAACTTGACTTTAAACCTTTGTACTTTGACATACAGATCCCCCTCGTCCCCGGCAGCCGCGGGGTAATCTCCGCCGTGAGCCGCCAGTTTTCACCAAATTTTAACATCTACCTGTATTTAACCACATCCCCCGGCTTCTGTCAAACATCTTATCTGGTAAATACCGGCGGAAACGAGGCGCAAACAGCGGTTCAGGGGGAATCCATTTCCCAGCTAGAATCTCACGAACAATTTCCCTTCCCGCTCCCTCTGGGCCGCTTCCTCCAGAATGGCCTTTGTGGAACGGGTTCCGATCCGCACGGTGCCGGTGGCCAGTACCGCCAGCGCCTGGTCCAGGGTTTTCACGCCGCCGGCGGATTTGACCATGATGTCCGGGCTGACCGACGCGCGCATGATCTTTAAGTCCTCGATTTTAGAGCCGGAGGGCGCGTAGCCGGTGGAGGTTTTCACAAAATCCACCCCCGCCTTCTCCGCGATGCGGCAGGCGTGCGCAATCTGATCGCCGGTCAGGTAGTGGTTCTCGAAAATGACCTTCAACAGCGCGCCGCGCCCGTGGGCTGCCGCCGCAACCCTTGCCAGCTCCTCCTGTACATAGTCGAACTCTCCGGACAGAAATCTGGCGTAGTTCATCACCACGTCCACCTCCACCGCGCCCTTTTCGATGGCGTCAATGGTCTCAAAAACCTTGGACTCCGTGGTGGCGGTGCCGTGGGGGAAGGCAGCCACGGTGGTGACCAGCACGCCGCTGTCCTTAAGCTCCCGGGCCACGATGGGCAGGTCCGAGGGGCGCACGCACACGGAAACGCAGTGGTATTCCTTTGCAAGGGCGCAGCCCTCCACCAGCTCTGCGGTGGTGATGTCCGGCCTCAGCAGGGAGTGGTCGATGGTGCCCGCGATCTCCCTCACGGTGATGGAATCCCCGTCATGAAACATTTTTACATTTGATAATCCCATAGCGCGCCTCCTTTAGTACGGGTTGAAATCGCCCTCAGCCATCTGCTTCATGTCGAATACCTTCTGCAGGAATTCCATCTCGCAGGAGCCGTCGAATTTGGTGGCGTTTGCGAACCAGGGCGTGGCCTTCTCCTCCCAGATTTGGTTGGCGTGGGTTTCGCCCAGCTTCTTCATGTAGGCATCGATGTCGTCGGTCTTGACGATGAGGATGGAGTAATTTTTCCACATGTACACAATACACTCCTCGGCCCCGGCTTCCTTCAACGCGTCCAGCTGGCCCTTGTAGATCTCGCTGGAGGGGCAGTTCATGTGCATGTCGATGTAGTCCTGCACGTGTTCCGGTTTCAGTTCATTGATCATCACATAGCGTTTTCCCATTGTATTATTCTCCTTCTTCTAACAGTTCTTTGATCGGTGATCCGTCGCAGGTGGTCATCTCGAATCCAAGCAGGCGGGCCAATGTGGGCGCCTGGTCGATGATGCGGCCCTGGGGCAGGTCCACCTTGCGCCTGGAATATGGGTTGTAGAGGAAATAGGTGGGCTGCACGCCCTTGTAGGGCTCGTGGCCGTGAGTGGCGATGCTGGAGCGGTAGCTGGCGTTGTTGGTGTCCTGCACCAGCTCGGCGTTGAAATCCGAAGAGAAGGAGGCGTTGCCGAAGGATTCCAGCACATAGTCGAAATCGCCGTCCAGATGGTATTTCTCCTTCACCTCCTCGCGGGTGTAGAACGTTTCAATGTTCAGCTCCCCGGCGTGCTCCTTTAACAGGGAGATTACCTTCCCTGCAACCTCGGGGTCGTGGTTCTTAATATAGAGATGGCCGGACAGGGAGCATGTGTGGAAGTACGCGGTCCAGTCCGCCAGCCGGCCGTTTTCATCCACGGTGATAAAGCCGTGGTCCCGCAGGAAACGGTTGATGGAGTACACTCTGCGGATGTCCAGGTGGCCGTGGTCGCTGGTCACGTTGATGATGGTGCGGTTCTCCAGGCCCTGGTCCTTTAACGCCTTTAAGATGCGGGCGAAGCCCTTGTCCAGATACTCGTAGCCGGTCCAAAGTTCCTTGCTGAACACGCCGTAGTTGTGCCGCAGGTAATCGATGCAGACCAGGTGAAGGTACATCACGTCCGGCTGGTATTTTCCGATCAGGTACTCGGCGGTGTCAAAGCAGAGCTCGTCGCCTTTGTAATATTTATGTAGCTTGAAGGAGTCCTTGATATAGGGATAAACCTCGTCAAAGAATCCCGGCTTGGAGCGCTGGCGGATGATCTCCTGCTCATTTTCCGGAATCACGTGGATGCCTGCCCGGTGGATATTCCACTCCGCGTCGTCCCCCAGGGTCAGGGGCCAGTAGACCTCGGCCGCGGTGTAGCCGTGTTTTCTGGCTTCCTGGATCAGGGTGGGCACTTTCACGTCCGTGGCCTTCTCAAACCATTCGGGTTCCATGTTGCCGGGATCGAAATGTTCGTTGCCGATCACGCCGTGGGTTCCGGGATAGCAGCCCGTGCTGATGGAGGTGTGGATGGAGTGGGTGTAGCTGGGGTAGGTGGTGAGATTGCGCCTGATAATGGAGGAGTGTTCCAGCAGCTTCCCCATGTGCGGCATCCTTCGGATGATCTCTAAATCCTCCGTCACCATTGAGTCGATGGAGATTACAATCAATTTTCTCTTTTCCATAATGCATCGCCTTTCTGATATAGAATATAAACTTCTGGTTTGCCTGCGGAAAATTCACACATTAATTTTCATATATTTTTCATATTATTGATGAAATTCAGAAAAAATCATGTGAAAAATTTCTGCACGGTTCTTACTGTGGAGTATAGCACAAAGGATTCGGCAGTTCAAGGGGACAAACTGCATTTTAGATAAACTTTGAACAAATTTACGAATAATATGAAAATTTTCTTGTGCATATTTATCTATAAAATAATAAAAAGATGAGGCACTTTGTGTATTGAAAAATTTCAGATAAGAAAATATAATGAAAACACAAGCGAAAAAGCATGGAAAAATATATGAAAATTTTCACAAATAGGACTGTACAAATACGCAATGATTTGATATACCTGTCTCATATAACAACTTTTGTGTTCATTAACAGGAAAGGAAGACAGAAATGACGTTAAAAGAAATTTCAGAGAAAACCGGATTTTCGATCACAACGATTTCCAGAGTGATGAACCGGACCGGTTATGTGAACGAGGAGACCTACCGGAAGGTCATGCAGGCCGCTGAGGAAGGCGGATATTTTCAGAAGAAAAAGAACACCGTGCTGAACAACAACATTGTGGGCGTGATTGTGCCGGACCTGTCCAATCCATTTTTCGGGGCAGTGATCAAAGGGATCAAAGAGGTGACGGAGACCATGCACAAGGAAGTGGTGGTCATGGACACCAGCGAGGATTTCAATCAGGAGAAGCGGGCGCTGGCCCTGATGCAGAGCATGAAGCTGTGCGGCCTGATCATTACCCCCATATCCGACTGCGGACAGGGCGGTTACGAGATCGAAAAGATGCTGACGGACTTAAACGTGCCCGTGGTCCTGGTGGACCGGGACGTGAAGAACTCCGCGTTTGACGGCGTGTTCATCAATAACACCCAGGGCGCCTTTGAGATCACGTCCTACTTAATCCAGAAGGGATACTCGCGGATCGCCATTATCAGCGGCCCCAGGTACTCCAAGCCGGGCAGAGAGCGGCTTAAGGGGTACAAGAACGCTCTGGAAAAATATGGAATAACGCCGGATGAAAAGCTGTTCTTCGAGGGGGATTTCAGCCTGGAGAGCGGATACGCCCTGGCTGAGAAAATGATGTTGCAGGGAGAGCTGCCCCAGGCGGTGTTCTGCTGCAACAATCTGATGACCATGGGCTGCGTCAAGGCCCTGGCTGCCCACAAGGTGAAGATCGGCAAGGACATCCAGGTGGCGGGCTTTGACAAGCTGGATCTGATCGACCAGGTGATGGATTTAAAGATCGCCACGGTGGACCGGCCCACGGTTGAGATGGGGCGGGCTGCGGCTGAGATTCTGCTGCAGAAGCCCAAGCTTCCGGAGAGCAGCGTGATCCGCTCCGGAATCCGAATGGACTTGATGCCCAAATTGAGCGTATACGAATAGAAGAGAAAGGAAGAGACAACGTGAGCAGAGTGATGGTGTTGGGAAGCTTCGTGGTGGATCTGATGGCCAGGTCCCCGCATTTCCCGGAAAAAGGGGAAACGGTAAAGAGCAGTTTTTTTAAGATGGGACCGGGAGGAAAGGGATTCAACCAGGCGGTGGCCGCGGGCCGGGCAGGCGCTGATCTGCGCGCCGCCATCAAGCTGGGCAGGGATGAATTCGCCCAGGTGGCCTTAAACTGGATGGAGCGGGACGGGATGGACCAGTCCAACGTCTGTTTCAGCGAGACGGTTCCAACCGGAGCGGCGCTGATCATGGTGGACGACAGCACGGGGCAGAACATGATTTCCGTGTTCCTGGGCGCCAGCGACGACTTTAACCAGGCGGACCTTGAGCGGCTGTACCCGGAGATTGAGGCCTGCGATTATCTGTTGCTTCAGCTGGAGATCAACCAGTGGGCGCTGGAGCGGGTGATCGCCTTTGCAAGGGAAAAGGGCGTGAAGGTCATCCTGAACCCGGCTCCCGCGGCCAGGCTTCCGGAAGAACTGTTTAACGGCCTGTTCGCAGTGATCCCCAACGAGGTGGAGGCCAAGCTGATCACCGGGATTCCGGTGAAGGAGGCGGGCTGCGAGGAGGCTGCCAGGTGGTTTTTTGACCGGGGCGTGCAGAACGTGGTCATCACATTGGGCGGTGACGGAGTGTACGTAAACGACGGCGTTAAGAGTCGCAGGGTGCCGGTTTACGCCTCTACCAAAGCGGTGGACACCACCGGCGCGGGCGACGCGTTCTGCGGCGGATTCCTGGCGGCTTTGGGTGAAGGCAGGGATGTGTTCGAGGCCGTGGAGTTCGGAAACGTGGTGGGCAACCTGGCCGTGCGGAAAATCGGAACCTCCCCGGCCATGCCGACGAGAGAGGAAATCGATGCATTTTTAAATTCGGAGGAGGGCCGCAGGTAAGCGGGACGAGGCCGGAGCTTAAGCGATAGAAAACGGAGGGGTAATCATGGGATCAATTAAACTGGAACACATCAATAAAACCTACGGAAAAGACGTGATCATTCCCGATCTGAACCTGGAGATCGAGGACGGGTCCTTCACCGTACTGGTAGGGCCGTCGGGCTGTGGAAAGTCCACCACGCTGCGCATGATCGCCGGTCTGGAAACGCCCAGCTCGGGCCGCATTTTCATCGACGATACGGACATCGGCGTGCTGCCTCCCGGCAAACGCGATATCGCCATGGTATTCCAGAATTACGCCCTGTATCCGACCATGACGGTCCGCCAGAACATCGAGTTCGGGTTGGAAAACAAGAAAATTCCCAAGGAGGAGCGCAGGAAGCTGGTGGAGGAGATCAGCGAGACCGTGGGCCTGACGCCCTATCTGGACCGGAAGCCGTCCAAGCTCTCCGGCGGCCAGAGACAGCGTGTGGCGCTGGCCCGGGCCATGGTGAAAAAGCCCAAGGTATTTCTGATGGACGAGCCGCTGTCCAACCTGGACGCCAAGCTGAGGACCCAGATGCGCGTGGAGCTGATCCAGATGCACGAGCGCCTCAAAACCACCTTCGTCTACGTGACCCACGACCAGGTGGAGGCCATGTCCATGGGCGACAACATTATCCTGATGGACAAGGGCATCATCATGCAGCGCAGCGCTCCCACGGAAATGTACCAGAACCCGCAGAACGTTTACACGGCCCGGTTCATCGGAACCCCGCCCATGAACATTCTGCAGAACGCCCTGGCAGACGGTTACCAGCTGGGCTTCAGGCCGGAGCGCGTGCTGTTCGAACGCCCCGAGGGGGAGCCGGCCTTCCGGATGAACGTGCATGTGGTGACCAAGGAGAATCTGGGATCCGAGTGCATTTACTCCATGACCTGCGATTTCGGCGCCATCAGCGTAAAGTCCCAGGACGACGTGATGGAGCGGGACGTGACGGTCTATGTGAAATACAGCAACCTTTACATATTCGACGCGGAGTCCAACCGTGCGCCTCTTGACGGGACCGTCAGGCGGCAGGTGGAGGAGATCAGCGCGCGCGTGAGAGAGGGGCGGTGATCAGATGGCTAAGACAAAGGAGAAGTTCCACGACCCAAACCAGCAGAAATTCGCCAATATCAAAGGGTTTTCCCTGGTCGCTCCGGCGGTGTTTCTGATCTCGCTGTTTACGGTCTACCCCATCATTTTCACCCTTTACTGGGCCTTCCACTCCGGCAACCTGATCTCACCGGACAGCAAGTACGTGGGCATGAACAATTTCCGCTATCTGTTCTCCACGCCCAGCTTCCTGAAGGTGCTGATGAACACGGTGTTTTACAGCGTGATCGTGGTGGTGCTGACGATCGCGGTGGCCACGCTGTTGGCCGTGTGGCTCAACGGAAAGCTTCACAAGAAATTTAACGGGTTTGTGCAGGCGGTGATCTTCACGCCCCACATCATCTCGCTGGTATCCGTGTCCATGGTGTTTTTGTGGGTGTTCGACTCGAAGGATTGCTTTTTGAACTCCATCATCACCGCCATCGGGCTGAACGCCTTTCCGTTCTTCACCAGCCCGAAAACCGCGCTGTTTTCCCTGGTTCTGGTCATGGTGTGGAAACAGGCCGGATATTACACGCTGTTAATCATGGCGGCGCTCCAGGGCGTGCCTCAGGAGATTTACGAGGCGGCCTCCATCGACGACGCGCCGGCCTACAAGACATTTTTCAGAATCACCCTGCCGATGATTTCGCCCACGCTGTTTTTCGTGTCCATCACAGCGACGATCTCATCCTTCCAGATATTTGACGCGGTGAACCTGATTACCGGCGGAGGTCCGCTCAACTCCACCAACACGCTGGTGTACTATATTTACGAGCAGACCTACAAGTTCGGCAAGCTGGGTACCGGAAGCGCTGCCAGCCTGCTGCTTCTGATCCTGGTGGGCGTTCTCACGTTCCTGTATTTCAAGGTGCTGGAGAAACGGGTTCATTATCAATAGAGGGAGGTTAAGTTATGAATAACGGGGCAAAAAATATCGTCACCCGGGTGATCGACCTGGTCATGAAATGCCTTCTGGTGGTGATCATGGTATTTCCCTTTTACTGGATGGTGATTACGGCGTTCAAGACGCAGAAGGAATCCATGATCTTTCCACCCACGCTGATTCCCAGCCAGATCACCTTTGAGAGCTTCAGCACAGTGATGGAAAAGATTCCCTTCGGCCTGTTCTTCAAGAACTCGCTGATCATAGCGCTGAGCGTGGTACTGCTGCAGTTTATCGTGGTGGTGCCCGCGGCCTACGGCTTTGCCAAATACAATTTCCGGTGCAAGAATCTGTTCTTCGCGTTTGTCCTTCTGGGCTTCATGCTACCGCAGCAGATCACCTTCGCGCCGTCCTACCTGATGTTCAACAAAGTGGGGCTGTTAAACAGCTACGCCCCCATGATCATTCCCTTCATTGGAAATGCCTTCGGCATATTCCTGCTGCGGCAGTATTTCCTGCAGATTCCGCAGGAGATCATCGAGGCCGCCAGGCTGGACGACGCCAGCGAGTGGAAGATCATTGTGCGGATCATGATTCCGATGGCCCGTACGGCCATCTCCTCCATCGGCCTTCTGAGTTTCATCTCTTCCTGGAACTCCTACTTCTGGCCGTTGGTCATGACCAGCAACAATACCTACCGTACGCTTCCCATCGGAGTCACGCTTCTGACCGGTTCCGAGGGAGCCAGCCAGTGGCCCATCGTGATGGCGGGCAACCTGATGATGGTGCTTCCGATTCTGGTGGTTTACGGCTTTGCCAGCGGCAAGATCCGCAAGGCGTTTGTTTACTCGGGAATTAAGTAAGTTTCATATATCATTTTAAAAGAGGAGGATTTCTAATGAAAAAGAGGACTTTAAGGGCAGCGGCGATGATGATGACGGCGGCCATGTGCGCCGGGATGCTGGCTGGCTGCGGCGGCGGAAAGGCCGAGACAGCGGCCCCCACACCGGCTCCGGCGGGAGGCGAGACCACCCAGGCGGCAGCGGGGGATACGGCGGCAGCGGATACGGGTGCGGCGGGCGGCGAGGGCCGCATCCAGGTGTCCTTCTGGGAGGGGTTAAAGGGCTCCCATCTGGAGAACATCGAGAAGATTGTCAGCGATTACAACAATTCCCAGGACAAGGTGTGGGTGACCGTATCCTACCAGGGCGACTACAACGAGACTGCGGCCCAGGCCCAGACCGCTCTGGCGGCGGGCAACCAGCCCAACTTATGCCAGCTGGAGGTTTCCAGAATCAAACCCTTCTTCAACACCGGAAAGGTGCTGGATTTAAAACCGTTCGCTGAGAAGGACGGATTAGACCTGGGCTCCTTCTACGAAGGCCTGATGAGCTTTTCCTACGATGAGAGCGGCGCCCTGGCTTCCCTGCCATTTAACCGTTCCACCTATATCATGTACTACAACAAGGATATGTTCAAGGAAGTGGGACTTGACCCCGAGGCTCCGCCCACCACATGGGCCGAGTTAAAGGATGCGGCCACGAAGCTGTCCATCGACGGCAAGCGCTGGGGTTTCTCCATCCCGGCGGACGGAATGTTCCTGGAGAGTCTGGTGTTCCAGTGCGGCGGCACCTCCTTAAATGAGGACGGCACGGACATCGGCTTCAACAACGAGGCGGGCATCGAGGCCATCGATTTCTTAAAGGGCATGATGAACGACGGCCTGATGAAAACCCCGGCGGGCGAGGACTACACCAGCTTTGACTCCTGCAGAAACGATTTCATCGGCGGAACCGTTGGCATCATCTACTCCTCCTCCGGCGACATCAACTATCTGACCGAGAGCACTGAATTTGAACTGGGCGTTGCCATGCTTCCCGCCAATACCGAGCAGGGCGTTGGCAGCGGCGGCGCGAACATCGTGATGTTTGACGGCTTCTCCGACGAGGAGAACGCGGCGACCTGGGATTTCGTGAAATACTTGTGCGATCCGGAGGTTGCGGGCAAGTTCGCTTCCCTGACCGGATATCTGCCCACCAGCCCCGCGGCCGCAGAGAGCACCGCGTTTAAGGAGATCATCGCCAAGAACCCGGCCTACCAGGTTCCCTGCGATATGTTAAACTATGTGAAAGAGCGTCCGTACCACCCCTACTACACCGAGTATTACTACGATGTTCTGAACGACGCCATCAGCCAGATCCTGCTGGATCCGTCCTACACCGGTGAGGTTGCGGTAAAGGATATTTCCAACCGCGCCAAGCTTCTTCTGAACCAGTAAATATTGCAGATTTGATTGCCAAAGCGGCAGCTGTACCTCGGCTGGCGCTGTTTTTGACTAGTTTGACTGAAATTGGGCTGCCGCGGCCCACCTGTTTGAGAAAAGGAGACAAAATGCTGAAAAAAGGAATATTAAACCCAAATATCGCCCGCCTGCTGGCGGAGACCGGCCACAAGGACACGATCGTGGTCAGCGATGCCGGGCTTCCCATGCCGCTGGGCGTGGAGCGCATCGATCTGGCCTGGAAGGAAAATGAACCCGGCTACATTCCGGTGCTCACGGAGATTCTGGAACACATTGTGGTGGAGAAGGCTATTCTGGCGGAGGAGCTTAAGACCGTCAGCCCGGCCATGCACGAGGAAATTTTAAAGACGCTGCCCCAGGGAGTTCCGGTGGAATACGTGCCGCACGTGGAGTTAAAGGAACAGACAAAGCAGGCCCGCGGCATCATCCGTACCGGAGAGTTTACGCCTTATCCCAGCGTGATCCTGGTGGCGGGCTGCGCGTATTAGCCTATGGAGCGCTACGCGCTGTTCGACTGGGACGGCACGCTGCGGGAGGGGTACACGCTGTTTGAGTGGATCGGTTTTTTGCGGGAACGGGGGGAAATCCTCTCCGCCCGGGTGCTGAAGCGTCACGACCGGCTGGTGGCGGATTACCGGGAAGGACGGATTTCCCACGACGTGCTGGCGCGGGAGAGCTGCCAAAACTACGAGGAGGGCATCCGGGGGACCCGGGTGGAGCGCTACGTGGCGCTGCGAAGCGAGTACCACTGCTACGACCGCACCCGGCAGCTGGCCTTTGCCCCGGTGTTGTTTCGCTGGTTGAAGGACAGGGGGATACGGCCCATTGTGATTACCGGCGCGCCGGTGGATATGATCGGAGCGTATTTCGGGGAATACGGAATCGGGGAGGCCTACGGCCACCGGCTGGAACTGCGGGACGGGCGGCTCACCGGAAACGCCCTGGAAAACTGCGGTTTCCACAAGGAGCGCAAGGTCCGGGAGCTGGAGGAGCGTTTTGGCTGTCCGCCGCTGTTGGCGGCCGGTGATTCGGACTCCGACCTGCCCCTGCTTCTGGCGGCGAAAACAGCCCTGGTGGTCGGAGGGCGGGCGGAGACATTAGCCCGGGTTCCCGGCGGAAGGAGTATTCCAAGGGGGATTGAGGGAGAAACGTTAATACAAAATCTGGAAAATTGGATAGGAGAATGTGAAGCGATATGAGTAATGAAGAGATGTTGGCAAAAGTGGACCACACACTGTTGAAACCCTATGCAACCTGGGCGGACATCCGTCAGATCTGCGAGGACGCCATCGCCTACCACACGGCTACAATCTGTATTCCGCCCAGCTACATCGGCCGGATTCGGGAAGCTTACGGCGATCAGGTGACGATCTGCACGGTGATCGGTTTCCCGCTGGGATACCAGGTGACGGAGGTGAAGGTCGCGGAGGCGAAGAAGGCCCTGGAGGACGGCGCCAGCGAGATCGATATGGTGATCAACATCGGGGACGCCAAGGGCGGACGGTTCGACGCGGTTACGGAGGAGATACGCACCTTAAAGAAGGCGGTGGGAGACCACGTGCTGAAGGTGATCATCGAGACCTGTTACCTGACGGAGGAGGAGAAGATCGAACTCTGTCACTGCGTGACGGAAGCGGGGGCTGACTTCATCAAGACCTCCACCGGCTTCGGCAGCGCGGGGGCCAATCTGGAGGATGTGAAGCTGCTTCGCGCCAACGTGGGTCCCCAGGTGAAGGTGAAGGCGGCGGGCGGAATCCGCAGCATCGCCGATATGGAGGATTTCATAAACGCGGGGGCGGACCGTCTGGGGACCAGCTCGGCGATTCAGTTGATTAAGGGGGAGAACAGTTCCGGGTATTAAGGTGTTATTTAACAAAAGGCCTCTGGCCGCTTGGTACGCCGCGTTTACACGCAGGCGGCAGCGGCCGGGGGCCTTTTTCTCTGACGGTTGCTCTCTTCCGGCGGGGTGGGGGATTGACCTACACGCCGGTCTTAGACGGCGCCAGGGTCCTTCACGTCGATCTCGCCCTCAGCGCTCTCCTCAAACTTCTTAAAATCCGAGGTGGAGATGATCAAAAATTCCGCTGCCTCGCCGGTCCGGTTCTCCCAGCGGTGTCCGATCTCATTGGGGTAATACAGGGTGTCTCCCGGCTGCAGCGTGTAGGGCGCGTGCCCCTCCAGCTCAAAGACTAAAACTCCGCTCAGCATATAGACCAGTTCCTCGCCGTCGTGATAGTAGAAGGCGCCGGAATCCGTTTCCGCGGGCATGACCACGTGGCCGCCCCACATCTGGGAGTCCCCCTTTGTGATCAGGGTTTCCAGAATCTCACGGCCGTTGCTGGTGTTGCGAACGAAGGAAGAACGTTCATTTTTACGAACGAGTTTGATCTGATCGGAATTTTCTTCCACGAAAAGGGCCGAGATGGGAAACCCCAGAGTCTCGCAGAGCGCGTGGACGCTGACCAGGTTGGGGGAGGTTTTTCCGGTTTCAATCTGGCTGATGGTGCCGGCCGCCACGCCGCTTAAGGACGACAGGTCTCGGATGGAGTATCCCAGGCTTAAACGCTGGTTTTTCAGCAGCACTCCGATTTTATGCAGATTCAGTGATGACATAGGTTTGCTTCTTTCTTTTTTATAGTCTACTTGTATTTAACCACAGCGGCGCCGATCTGTCAATTTTGAATTCCGGTGAAAATGTGTTTGACAAATCCATGAGCGTTCATTATAATGAACACAAAGGAACATTCATTTAAATGAACATCATTACCAAGGAGGACAAGGATATGAAAAAGAGTGTTGTTTTGCTGCTGGGACTGGCGATGGCGGCGTCTCTGCTGGCTGGCTGCGGTTCCAAACCGGCGGAGGCCCAGAAAAACCAGGCGGCCGCAGATTCCACAGCTGCCGGCAAGGCTGAGGACGGCGGGGCCGAAACAGAGGCGGCGTCCGGCGGAGGATTAAAGGTGGCGCTGTGCGTGACCGGGGCGGTCAACGACATGGGCTGGTGCCAGTCCGCCTACGACGGGCTGAAGCTGGTGGAACAGGATCTGGGCTGCGAGGTGGCTTACACCGAGAATCTGGACGCGGCGGACATGGTGGCGACCTTCACCGATTACGCTGCCAACGGCTACGACGTGATCATCGGACATGGATTCCAGTTCGGCGACCCGGCCCTGGAAGTTGGGGAGCTGTACCCGGATGTGAAATTCATCTGCATTGAGGCCGAAGCTTCCGCCGCCAATGTGGCTTCCTATGTGATGAAGTGCGAGGAGACCGGATATCTGGAGGGGATGCTGGCGGCCAGCATGTCCCAGAGCGGCAAGCTGGGTTTTATCGGCCCGGTACAGGGCGCTTCCCTGGTAAAGATCATGAACGCCTATGAGGACGGAGCCAAAGAGGTGAATCCCCAGATCGAGGTTCAGACCGCATGGACCGGTTCCTTCACCGATACCGCCCTGGCTAAGGAAGCGGCCACCGCGATGATCGAAAACGGCGTGGATGTGCTGGGCCACTGCGCCAACGAGAGCGGAACCGGCGCCCTCAACGCCGCCACGGACGCGGGCATTTACGCCACCGGCGACTCCTACGACCAGTACGATCTGGCCCCTAAGGCGGTTCTGACCTCCGCCATCTACAATGTGCCCCAGCTGATCAAGACTGCGGTTTCCGACATTATGGACGGCAGGTTCGAGGGTGCGGTGAAGCAGCTGGGTATGGCGGAAGGCATCGTGGAGCTGGCGCCCTATCACGATCTGGAAAGCGCGATCCCGGAGGATGTGAAAAAGCTGATCGAGGACCGCAAGGCCGCCATCATTTCCGGAGAATTTGTGGTTCCCTGCGATACCACCGCCCGCAACTAACCGGGTCTTTCCCGGATAACAGATCCGAAGCAGGAGACAGGGACGGTAAAACCAGAATATCGTCCCTGTCTCCATATCCGAACGCAGAATCCTTTGAGGGACCAGGAAGGGAGAACAGTTCATGGCAATACTGGAGATGAAGCACATTAGCAAAGCCTTTGCCGGAGTTTATGCCAACGAGGCGGTGGACCTCTCGGTGGAGAAGGGGGAGATCCACGCCCTGCTGGGTGAAAATGGGGCCGGCAAGACCACATTGATGAATATTCTGTTCGGCATTTACCAGGCGGATGAGGGGGAAATCCTCTGGAAGGGCCAAAGCGTCCGCTTTGAGTCGCCGGGAGCCGCCATTGCCCAGGGAATCGGTATGGTACACCAGCATTTCTCCCTGGTAAAGAAAATGACGGTGATGGACAATATTATCCTGGGACTGGAAGCCGGGGGCCTGTTTCTGAACCGGACCGCGGCCCGGGAAAAAATCCTGGATTTGGCCGCCCGCTACGGCCTGGAGGTGGACCCGGACGCCGCGGTTTACAGCCTGTCGGTGGGGCAGCAGCAGAGGGTGGAGATCCTGAAAGCCCTGTACCGGGACGTGGAGCTTTTGATTCTGGATGAGCCAACGGGGGTTCTGACGCCGGGGGAGACGGAACATTTCTTCGGCGTGCTGCGCAGGCTGAAGGAGGAGGGCTACGCCATCATCATTATCACCCACCGCATGAGCGAGATCATGAGCATCAGCGACCGGGTGACCATCCTGCGGGACGGAAAACGGGTGGGCAGCCTGGTGACGGCCCACACCAACCCGGAGGAGCTTTCCCAGGCCATGATCGGCCGGGAGCTGAAGGAAAGCGCCGGAAGCGGCGGGCGGGAACCGGGGGAGGAGCGCCTTGTGCTGTCCAATGTGTCCATCCATCGGAACAAAAAGGCCTCCCTGCTCTCGGACGTCTGTCTGACGGTGCGGGAGGGGGAAATTCTGGGGATCGCCGGGGTGGACGGAAACGGCCAGAAGGAACTGGCGGAGATCATCGCCGGGGTGAGGAAGCTCCGGGAGGGCAGCATCACCTTCGAGGGAAGGGAGATCGGCCGCCTGAGCGTTCAGAAGCGGTTTGCCATGGGGATCTCCTATATCTCCGACGACCGCCACGCGGACGGGCTGGTGCTGCCAATGACGGTGGGGGACAACCTGATTCTGCGGGAATACCGGCAGCAGCCCTTTTCCCGTTTCCGGGTGCTGAACCGTCGGGCGGCCGCTGAGGCGGCAAACCGGACCATCTCTGACTACCGCATCAAAACCTCGGGCAGGTCCGGGAAGGACACCCAGGTGCGCCTGATGTCCGGCGGAAACCAGCAGAAGGTGATCCTGGCCCGGGAAATCACGGACCGCTCCCGCCTGATCATCGCCAGCCAGCCCACCAGGGGCCTGGACATCGGCGCCACGGAGTTTGTCCGGGAGCTTTTGATCCGGCAGCGCGAACTTGGCAAGAGCGTGATCCTGATCTCGGCGGATCTGGAGGAGATTTTGTCTTTAAGCGACCGCGTGGCCGTGATGTTTGGCGGAAGAATCGCGGGAATCCTGCCGGGAAGCGAGGCGACGCCCCACAAAATCGGCCTTCTCATGGGGGGAATCACGGGAAAGGAGGATGAGGCCTTATGCGAAAACAACAGCTGACCACGGTTTTTATGACCGCGTTGATCGCGGTGGCCGCCTGTACCGGCCTTATGCTGGTGTGCGGCGTAAGCCCGGCTGCGGCTTATCAGATGTTTTTCCAGGGAATATTTGGAAATCTAAGCGGTTTCTGCGAAATCTTTATCAAAGCTGCGCCCCTGATCCTGACGGGGTTGGGCTGCGCGGTGGCTTTTAAGACGGGATTTTTCAATATCGGGGCGGAAGGGCAGTTTTACATGGGGGCCGTGACGGCCGCCTGGATCGCCCTCAGCTTTCCACAGGTCCCAGGCCCGGCACGGATGGTTCTTGCCCTGCTTTTGGGCTTTGCGGCCGGTGGGCTTTGGGCGCTGGTGGCGGCTGTGATGAAGGCCAGATTCGGAATTTCCGAGATCATTGTCACCATCATGCTCAACTACATCGCGCTGAATTTCACCGGGCTGGCGGTGCGCACCTTTCTGATGGACCCGGCCGGCAGCGTTCCCCAGTCCGCCAGGATCGAGGCAGGCGCGGCCTTTAAGCTGCTGATGCCGCCTACCCGCCTGAACGCTGGAATCTTCATCGCGCTGGCGGCGGTGCTTGCGGTGTGGTTCCTGCTGGAAAAGACCACCTTCGGGTATGAGCTTAAGGTGGTGGGTTTTAACCGAAGGGCGGCCAAATGCAATGGAATTTCAGTGATGAAGAATATCGTTTTCTCAGCGTTTTTGAGCGGCGGGCTGGCCGGACTGGCCGGGGTGATCGAAGTGCTGGGCGTGCAGAAAAAGCTGCTGGAGGGCATCTCCTCCGACTGTGGCTACACGGCGGTGCTGGTGGCCCTTATGGCCTCCAACCATCCGGCGGGCGTGCTGGTTGCGGCGGTGGGGTTTGCGGCCATGCAGATCGGCGCCAATTCCATGCAGCGCCAGTTGGGCATCCCATCGGCCATCGTCAACATCCTGACCGGCCTGGTCGTGCTGCTGATTCTGGGGAAATCCGTGTTTAACGCGCTGTACAAAAAGACAGCGAAGGCGTAAAGGAGGCGGGCATAATGCTGGAACAGATTTTGACAATGAGTTTTCTAACGGCCTTTCTAACGGCCGCCGTGCGCATGGCCGCCCCTCTGATCTACGCAGGGCTTGGCGAAGTGTTTTTGGAGCGCGCGGGAATTTTGAACATCGGGCTGGAGGGCGTGATGCTGGGAGGCGCGTTTTTCTCCTTTGCCGGGGCGTACTACGGAGGCGGGCTTTTGCCGGGCCTGCTGGCGGGCATGGCGGGGGGACTTTTAGTCAGCGCGATCCATGGATTTCTCTGCATTCATTTGAAGCAGAATCAGTCCGTCAGCGGAATCGCCCTCAACATGTTCATGCTGGGCCTCACCAGCTTTCTCTATAAGCTGATGAGCACGGGCCAGGCTTATCAGCAGATCGGAACCTTTGGGACCTTTAAAATTCCGGTCCTCGGCTCCATTTTGCTGATCGGAAACGCTTTTTTCAACCAGGATATCCTGACCTACGCCGCCTACGGGCTGATCGCGCTGACGGTGGTATTTTACAAAAAGACTTCCGCGGGCCTGGCGTTCACGGCGGTGGGGGAACACCCGAGGGCGGCGGATGCGGCGGGGATTCCCGTTTACCGTTACCAGTGGGCCGCCATCGCGGTGAACGGCGTCCTGGGAGGCATCGGCGGAGCCAGCCTGGTGCTGGTCCAGCTTGGAAAATTTACGGAAAATATGATCTCCGGGCGGGGTTATATCGCCCTGGCGGCGGTGATTCTGGGCCGGTACACGCCGCTTGGCATGTTCGGAGCGGCGCTGCTCTTCGGCGGGGCGAGCGCGCTCCAGATTCGGCTTCAGGCTCTGGGGATCGCCATCCCCAACCAGGCGCTGGCCATGCTGCCCTACATGATTACCTTACTGGCCCTGCTGGGCTCCATCGGAAAGCGCAGCGAGCCGGAGAGCCTGGCGGTACCCTATATCCGGGGTTCCAGGTAGTTGTCCAAAGTTTAGCGGTGAATCGAGGAGGAGAAGTTTATGTCAGAGAAAATATTGATCAAGAACGCGCGGGCTATTGTGACCTGCGATGAGTTGGACCAGGTGTTTTACGGGGCGGATCTGCTGATCGACGGCCCAAGAATCGAGAAGATCGGCCGCGGGCTGCCGGAGCAGGGGGCCCATGTGATCGACGGGACCGGAAAATTCGTCTATCCCGGGCTGGTGAACACCCATCATCACTTTTTCCAGACCTTTGTGCGCAACATGATGACCATCGATTATCCCAACATGTCGGTGCCGGAGTGGCTGGACAAGATTTACCCGATTTTTGCCCGGATCGACGGGGATGTGATCTACTACAGCTCCCTGACCGCCATGGCGGACCTGCTGAAACACGGCTGTACCTGCGCATTTGACCATCAATACTGTTACACCCGGTCCACCGGCAAGACTCCGGCGGACCGGCAGTTTGAGGCGGCGGAGCAGCTGGGCATACGCTATCACATGGGCAGAGGCACCAACACTCTGCCGAGGGAGCTGGGGAGCACCATACCCGAGGAGATGCTGGAGACTACGGACGAGTTTTTAAAGGACTGTGAGCGCATCATTGAGGCGTACCACGATCCCGCTCCGTTCTCCATGCGTCAGGTGGTGATCGCGCCCTGCCAGCCCATGAACAGCTACAAGGAGACCTTTGTGGAATCCGTGAAGCTGGCCCGGGACAAGGGCGTGCATTTACACACTCATCTGGGCGAGGGAGAAAATGAGATCATGGTGGAACGCTACGGCAAGCGCACCCTGGACTGGTGCCGGGAGATCGGGTTTGTGGGACCGGACGTCTGGATCGCCCACGGCTGGGAGCTGCAGCCGGAGGAGTACAAGGTGATGGGAAGCACGGGGACCGGCGTCTCCCACTGCCCGGCGCCGGCGGTTCTGGGCGGATTCCCCATTCTGGACATGAGGGCCATGCAGCGGGAGGGCATGCTGATCAGCCTGGGCTGCGACGGCTCCGCCACCAACGACAGCTCCAACCTTTTGGATTCCCTGCGCATGGCCTATCTCATGCAGGCCTTCCACAGCAAGGCGAGAGGCGGAAGCCTGTCCTCCTACGATCTGTTGAAAATCGCCACAGTGAACGGGGCAAAGACCCTTGGACGCACGGATTTGGGCTCTCTGGAACCTGGAAAGGGAGCGGATCTGTTTATGGTCGGCACTGAGAAGCTGGAGCTTGCCGGGGCGGTTCACGATCCCGCTAACCTGCTGGCCCGGGGCGGCGTAACGGGCCCGGTGGATTTGACGATGGTAAACGGCAGGGTGGTGTTCGCGGACGGCCGCCTGACCGGCGTGGATGAGGAGCGGCTGGCCCGGGAGGGCGAAGCCGCCTGCACCAGGGTGCTTCGGGGGCAGTTTAAAGAGTATTGGACGGCGAACTAGGAGAGACGCCCCTGCCAGGTATTCCGCTCCTTAAAGCGCCTGGCCAGCGTGTTTAACACCAGCCGTTTGTTGCCGCTCCATGAGGGCGCGACGAGCAGGGACTTGGGGCCGTCGCCGGTGAGGCGGTGGATCACCAGCTCCGGGGGCAGAAGCTCGGCGCAGTCGATGAGAAAATCAATGTATTCCTCCATGGAAAAGATGGGAAAGGGATGGTTCTGGTAATAATCCGCCAGATCCGTCCCTTTTAGCACGTGCAGAAGCTGTAGCTTGATGCCGTCGATGAGCCCGGCCCGGGAGAAATCCGCCATGCAGGTTATGGTTTCAAGCATCCGTTCCCGGTCCTCGCCCGGCAGGCCGAGAATCACGTGGACCACCACGGTGATGCCGGCCGCCTTCAGGCGGCGGCAGGCATCCTCAAACACGGGAAAGCCGTACCCCCGCCGGATGAACCGGGCTGTGTCCTCGTGTACGGTCTGTAATCCCAGCTCCACCCACACCGGCTTCCTGCGGTTCAAACCGGCCAGCAGGGAGACGGTCTCATCGGGGAGGCAGTCCGGCCTGGTGGCCACGGAGAGCAGGGCGACGTCCGGGTGGGAGACGGCCCGCTCAAAGAGGCTGCGCAGCCGGGGGAGAGGGGCGTAGGTGTTCGTGTAGGACTGGAAGTAGGCGATGTAGGAGGGGGGTGTGGCGGCGCGGCTTTCGGGGGCGGTATTTGCGTTTGCGTTGCATTCAGAGGCGGCACTTGCGTTGCCGCGACTTTCCGGGGCGGTCGTTGCGCCGTAGCTTTCCGGGGCGGTCGTTGCGCCGTTGCTTCCCGGGGCGATCATTTCGCCGCTGCTTCCCGGGGGCATTTTCCGGCGCACACGGGCCTTGGCGGCCTCGATCTGCTCCCACACGTCCGGGCAGGCCTTGGCGGCGAAATCCCCGGAACCGCCGCTGCTGCAGAAGATACAGCCCCGGTTTCCCAGAATCCCGTCCCGGTTGGGGCAGGTCATGCCTCCGTCCAGGGACAGCTTGTAGATTTTGCGCCCGAACCGGCGTTTCAGCTCATAGTCCAGGGAGTGATAGGGTTTTTGGTTCCAGTCCATGTTTTACCTCCTGTAGTTTGGCCCGGCGGGGCAGGGCTTTGAATTTGATTATAGCAGAAAATGAAAGGGAGGCAAATCCGGACTGATAAATTTTGCTATATATTAAGAAAATATTCTATTGAAGCCCGGCAAGCGGCTGTGTTAAAATAGTCACAATGAGGACAGGGAGCCTGCCCGAAAATTTTACATAAAAGGAGAGGCAAGTCATGAATGTGAAGGAAACGATCCGTCTGATGGAGAGCGAACCGGCCGGTAAGCTGCTGGGGGCGCTTTACGGAAAAGAAGCGGTTGAGGAACAGGTGAAGCGCTATCAGGAACTTCTGGCAGGATTTGAGAAAACCTTCGGGGAGTACAAGGATGTAAAGCTTTTCTCCTCGCCGGGGCGCACGGAGATCAGCGGCAACCACACGGACCACAACCACGGCAAGGTTCTGGCCGGAAGCATCAACCTGGATTGTGTGGGCGTGGCTGCAAAGAACAACTCCAGCCAGGTGCGCATCGTCAGCGAGACCTACAACCAGGACTTTACCATTGACTTAAATCAGCTGGAGCCCAGCCCCAAGCTGGCGGGCACCGTGGACCTGGTCAAGGGCCTGTTAAAGGGATTTGAGGAGTCCGGCTATACGGTGGGCGGCTTCAACGCGTATATCACAAGCAATGTGATCAGCGCCGCGGGCGTCAGCTCCTCCGCCTCCTTTGAGATGCTTCTCTGCTCCATTTTGAATACCTTTTTCAACGAGGGCCGCATGGACACCGTGGCCTACGCTCACATCGGAAAGTTTGCGGAGAACAAATACTGGGCCAAGGCTTCCGGCCTGCTGGACCAGATGGCCTGCGCGGTGGGCGGCCTGATCACCATCGATTTCCTGGAGCCTTCGGATCCGGTGGTGGAGAAGATCGACTTTGACTTCGGATCCCAGAATCACAGTCTGATCATCGTGCAGACCGGCAAAGGCCACGCGGATCTCAGCGCGGATTACTCCTCCGTTCCCAACGAGATGAAGAAGGTGGCGCAATTCTTCGGCAAAGAGGTGCTGGCCCAGGTCAGCGAGGCCGAGGTTTTGGAACACATCGCCGAGATCCGGGAGTTCGCCGGAGACCGCTCCGTGCTGCGGGCCCTGCATTTCTTTGAGGAGAACAAACGGGTGGAGGCCGAGGTGGCGGCGTTAAAGGAGAACCGGTTTGGAGATTTCCTGACCAACATCACCGCTTCCGGAAATTCCTCCTGGAAATGGCTGCAGAACTGCTACACCACCGCCAGCCTTCAGGAACAGGGCATCACGGTGGCTCTGGCTCTGACTGAGCTGTTTATCGCGGAAAAGCAGCGGGGCGCCTGCCGGGTTCACGGCGGCGGATTTGCGGGCGTGATCATGGCCATGCTGCCAAACGATCTGGTGGACGAGTATATTTCCTGTATCGAGAAGGCCACGGGTAAGGGCAGCGCCTACCGGATGAGCATCCGGCCTTACGGAGCGGTCTGTGTGAGTGAATTAATATAAGCAGGCTGCGGGTGGTGGAGAACCCGGAGGCCCAAAACGGTTAGATGGAACGGACCGATAGGAAAATTGGAAAAAGGGAAAAGCCGTCGGGCTGCCGTGAAATGCGGTGGACCGGCGGCTTTTTTGCGCAGTGGCGGCGGGGGAAGTTTGCAGCCCATTGCATTTTCGGAACGCATATGTTAAGCTTTTTAACAGGGAAAATTTTACATACCGGTGAAAAGCCGGCAAAGGAGGTTATCATATGCCAGTCGGCGTACTTATCAACACCGCCGCCATTTTTCTGGGCGGCATCGTGGGGGCTCTGGTGGGCGGGCGCATCCCACAGCGGATCAACGACGCTCTCACCGGGGTGTTCGGGCTTTCCGCCATCACCATGGGCATTTACCTGATCATCCAGCTCTCGGCCCTGTCGGCGGTGGTCATGTCCATTATTCTGGGAACTTTAATCGGGGAGTGCTTTAATATCGAGCACGGCCTGAGCCGCGGGCTCTCCCGCCTGGCTTCCAGGCTGCCCGGGGACTCGCTGTCCGAGGAACAGCTGGACAACATTATCAGTATGATCATCCTGTTCTGCTTCAGCGGAACGGGCCTGTTCGGCGCCATGAACTCCGGCCTGTCCGGGGATCACTCCATCCTGATTTCCAAGGCGATCATGGATTTCTTTACCGCTATCATATTCGGCGCTACCAGCGGTTATCTGGTGGGGGTGATCGCTGTGCCGCAGATGTGTATCGGCACGCTGCTGTTTTTCCTGGGCAGCCTGCTCATGCCGCTGCTGAACCAGCAGATGGTCAGCGATTTCAAAGCGGTGGGCGGAATCATCACCCTGGCGGTGGGTTTGAAAATTGCCAAGATCCGCTATTTCCGCGTGATCAACATGGTGCCGGCGCTGGTGCTGGTGTTCTTTATCTCACGGTGGTGGCTGACGCTGCCGGTCTGAGTAGATTTGAAAATTGGAGGGGATTTATGGAATGTAAAGAAATTATGGAGGAGTTACAGTCGCGGGCTTCTGAAAAATACAAAGCCAATGTTGTGAGAATGGGAATACCGGAGGAGTGTTGTATCGGCGTGTCAACGGGCGAGGTGCGGGCGATTGCAAAAAAAGCCGGAAAGTCCAATGAACTGGCGTTTGAATTGTGGAACACGGGTTATCATGAGGCAAAATTGCTGGCGGTTCTTGTGTTTGACAAGAAGCACATCACGCACGCCGATATTGAAACACTCATGGATGAGGTTGTTTCATGGGATTTGTGCGATCATCTGTGTAAAAACCTGATCGCCAAAATGAGTGACTACGAGGACTTTATCGATAAATGGAGCAAATCGGCTCATACTTACAAAAAACGAGCGGCTTACACGCTCATCGCCACAGCGGCTGTTCACAACAAAAAGCTTTCCAGCGACACTTTGGACGGGTATCTGGAACAAATCAAGGGGGATTCAGATATTGAACAGGATCAAGTGAAAAAAGCCGTGTCCTGGGCGTTAAGAGAAATTGGAAAGAGAGATTTTGACTCCAATGAAAAGGCCCTTTTAACGGCCCATGAAATGTTGCATAGCGGAAATAAAGCACAGATTTGGGTTGCGAAAGATGCCATGAAAGAGTTGGAACATTTGGTGAAAGTTGAAGGCCGGACTCGTTTGATTTCAACGAAAACGCAAATGGGGGCGGGAGATTGTGTTGCGGTTGAATAGAGCAGGATATGCGGTAAAACCGGCTACAGGAGCAGTCATGGTATTTAAATTAGACGTAAATTATTCAGAGGAAGAACTGAAATTTATCAGAGAGCATAATTGCAATATTCTTGATAAGATAAAACTGTCAAAAACAGACTTTTCAGAAAATGAATATCCGCGGCGCGTGTTTCAGTATGGCAGCGCCTATATTGCAGAAATTCTTGATGATGAGAGTGACGGACTGGTTTGGGCCGTTCTGGGGAAATGGAAGGGGATCTATCATATTTCGAGTATTTATGATAGTTTAGCGTCGTTGGAACATGGTCTGTGATTGGGGAAAGGATCGATTGGAGTTTGTTTCTGATAGAATTGAATCATTCGAAACCGCCCCAGCCAATCAAGGGTTGTAACCCGCCTGAAAGCCGGGAAGATGGAACTGGAAGGAAATATGGATTAAAATTCAAGGAGCACAAAAATGCGTGAATTGACAGGCAAAGATTATGAACTAATAGCCGAGGCACAAAAAGCGATCCGGTTAAATTATGATGAGTTGAATTATTGTCATACCGTAGGATCAGCCGTTCGATGTAAAAATGGAAAAATCTATATTGGCGTCAATGTTTATTCCTTACATGGGGCGTGTGCAGAACAAGTTGCAATCGGAACCGCTATTACAAATGGAGAAAGAGATTTTGAAACGATCGTCGCGGTTCGTGGGAAATGTGGAGAAGAAATGATACCGCCGTGTGGTAACTGCCGTCAGATCTTACACGATTACATGCCGGAATGTGAAGTGATTCTGTCCGTAAATGGGGAGAACAAGAAAATTAGGGCAGAGGAGCTGCTGCCCTTTTCCTATAAGGTAGAGGATTAAAAATGGTAGGGGGTGCTGCAAAAGTAGATCCATTATCTACTGGAGTAGCAGCTCCTTTTCTGCGCGATAAAACAGAAGTTTGCGACACGCTCTAATGCTACAAAAACAGCGCTTCGAACAGCAAGCGGTTCTCATCAGTAATATCGAATTCGCCGCCTGTCATAATCCATTTGAGGATAATGCCATTGGATAAGCAACACAGTGAGTCGCCCAGTATCTTGGGTGAGGCGGTGCGCTTAATCTGTCCTTCCTGCTGGGCCCGTTCAATCAAGCTGATTACGATATCCGTCAGCCCGCCCTGTTCCGGCAGCACAGGGATAACCTGGTCATTCAGGTATATGCGGTACAACTCTTTTGTCAGAGCGACACCGGCCTTTGTGACATGTCGGATGCGCGTTTCGATAATCCTCAGAACCTGATTTGCATAGTCATGCGCGCTCAGAATAGAGCCTAATTCATCACTGCTCAGCATGTTGTCGGCGGAAAAATAATCGCGAACCAATTCATCCTTTGATTTGTAGTAATAATAAAATGCCGTTTTCGTAACATTAATTTCTTTACAGATGTCATCGATGGTGATGTTTTCAAAACCATGTTTCTGAAACAAATCAATGGCGGCCGTCAAAAGCGCCTCTTTGGTAGCTCCCTTTTTAGCCATCATAGCACCTCCGTTCAAGTATGTCTTTTATTATAAAATACTTTACTCTAAAAATCAATAATATTACTGCAGTAATAATTTTAATTACTTAGATATTGATTTTTTAGAACAACAGGAGTATAATGTTGCCAATAAAGCCAAAAGGGGGGTAATCGTTATGATAGAGACAACAGGGCAGCCGATATTGATTATTGGCGGAACAGGAGTACAGGGCGGCAATGTTGCGCGGGAGTTGCTGAAGCACAATTACCGCGTTCGCGTTCTCAGCAGAAACCCACAGTCTGCCGCAGCGCAGGAAATTGCGGCAAAAGGAGCAGAGATTGTGCAGGGCGACCTGGCGGATGCCGGTTCACTTGAGCCCGCTATGAGAGGTGTTTCCGCCATGTTTTCCGCCCAATACGCAGACCCGTGCGACCCGTCTGTCGAGCTGCGCAATGCGGCGAATATGGTTAAGGCGGCTCAAAAAGCCGGAATTGAGCAGGTGGTTCACACTTCAGTTGCAGGCAGCAACTTATTTCCGCGCTGGAACAAATACAAAGCATTGACCGGCTATTATGAGCAGAAATACCAGATTGAGGAATTTGTCAGAAGCGGTGGCTTTCGTTATTGGACAATTCTCCATCCATGTCTGTTCATGGAAAGCTTTGAGGAAGAGTCCGCCAAGGTAATGGCGCCGGAGCTGAGAGATGGCGTACTTTTCGGTGTATTAAAGCCTGATACTCAAATAAAGTGGACCTGCGGTGACAATACCGCACAGTTTGCCCGCGCAGCATTTGAAAACCCGGAAGAGTTCAACCGGAGCGATATCGATGTTGCTGGAGATGAATTGTCGATGTCCCAGGCGGCTCAAACGCTGAGCCGCGTGCTTGGAAAAAACGTGGTATATGAGGCCGTCAGCCACAAAGAGGCTCTGCGCAGAGGTCTGCTGGAAGGTACGGTATGCGGTCAGGAATGGATGGAGGCCGTCACTCCCAGCTTTGGATTCGATATCAATAAAACCAGGCAGTATGGCGTCCCGCTGACCAACCTCGAAACGTGGGCAGCTACTCACCGGGAAAAAATCTTCATCCGGTAAAGTGCAGGCATTTATACCAGTAAAAAAATATGTAGAGAACAAGGAGCTTATCCGAAATGGAACATACAGTGAAATCGTTTTTGATGATCGGTCAATCGAACATGGCAGGCCGTGGTTATCTCCACGAAGTAAAACCGATTGTAAATGAGAGAATTGTCATGCTGCGCAACGGAAGGTGGCAGATGATGGCTGAGCCCATCAACTGCGACCGTTCAGTCGCTGGTATCAGCCTTGCGGCATCGTTTGCGGAAGCGTGGTGTCATGAATACAAAGAAGGCCAGATTGGTCTCATACCATGCGCCGAGGGCGGAAGTGAAATCGATGAGTGGGATGTCGGTAACGCGCTCTATAACCACGCGATCAGCGAAGCCCGGTTCGCCATGAAAAACAGTCAGTTGACGGGGATTTTGTGGCATCAGGGCGAATCTGATGGTATGGGAGGCAAGCACGAAAAATATTATGAAAAATTGCATAGAATTATGCAGGGGTTTAGGAAGGAACTGGATGCACCCAATCTTCCGATTATCATTGGCGGATTGGGAGACTTTTTGGGCCGATCAGGTTTTGGAAAGAATTGCACTGAATATACGCTCATCAATCAGAAGTTGAAACAATTTGCCTTTGAGAACGATAATTGCTATTTTGTGGATGCTGCGGGCCTTACCTGCAATCCCGACGGCATTCATATCAATGCAGTTTCCCAAAGAAAGTTTGGTCTGCGGTATTTCGAGGCATTTTACCGCAAGCAACATATATTAGAACCTTTAACAAATGAGGATGAAAAGCTTTTGATTCTTGAAGCGAGAGCACACACAAAGGCCGAGAAAATATTCCTTTTAAGTATGCAAATGGCGTTAGGTCATATATCGTACAGAGATTTTGAAGCGCGGATGGCGCAGACTCTGGAATGAGTATTTTGGATGGTTTAGCGTTATTAGATTAAAAGAAAATCCCCCGGGCTTCGATTGGCCCGGGGGATTTGTGTACAGTTGGTATAAATGCCAGGCAGCTACTTCGCGGCCTCCGCAAACTGCGTGGTCACCAAATCTTCATAAGGCACCCGCTGGGGCAGCTCCCCGGCTTCCTCCAGAATGTTCTGCAGCAGCTCGAAGCTGTCTTTTTCAAAGATGGTGTCGTCCTTCCAGGTATCCTGGGATTTGTAGCGGTCCACGATGATGGTCAGCTTATCCAGTGGCGTCTCCTGGAACTGGGGCTGGATGGTCTTGGCGATCTCCTCGGCGGAGTGGGAGTTGACGTAATCCATGCCTTTCTGGATCGCATTGGTAAACTTCTGAATAATCTCCGGATTCTTCTCCATATAACTCTTCTTCGCACAGTAAGCCGTGTAGGGCACATAGCCGGATTCCGTGCCGAGGGAGGCCACCACGTAGCCGCTTCCGTCCATTTCCAGGCCGGTGGCGAAGGGCTCGAACTCCACGGTGTAGTCCTCGTCGTTGCTGGTGAAGGCGGCGGCGGTCAGTCCGAAGTTGATACTCTGGTCGATGTTTAGATCCGTCTTGGGGTCCAGGCCGTGCTTTTTCAGAATATACTCGAATACCATCTGGGGCATCCCGCCCGCTCTTCCTCCAAGCACCTTCTTGCCCTTCAGGCTGTTCCAGTCAAAGTTGGTTTCCGGCTGGCGGCCTACCAGGAAGTTGCCGGCCCGCTGAGTCAGTTGGGCGAAGTTGACCGCGTAGTCCTCGTTGCCGTTGGCGTAAGTATAGATGCTGGCCTCGGATCCCATAAAACCGATATCCGCATCGCCGGAAATCATGGCGGTCATCACTTTATCCGCGCCGGCCCCGTTGACCAGCGTCAGATCGATGCCCTCATCCTCAAAATAACCCAGTTCGATGGCCGCGTACTGGGGCGCGTAGAATATGGAATGGGCCACTTCGTTTAAGGTCACAGGGGTGAGCCCGCCGGCGGCCTCCTTCTTTCCACAGCCGGTCAGGCTGAGGGCGGCCAGGGAGCCTGCCAGAAAAACAGTGAGCAGTCGTCTCATAATCGTCTCCTTAATAATCATAGTCTCATAGTACCATTGTATTGCGGGACGGGGCGGAGTGTGAACGGGTTGGGAAATGTTTTCCCATTGCCGGGCCTGGGAAATAATGGTATGATAAATGGGATGAAGCTGATAGGGAATTTGGCCGGGGAGAGAGCAGATGACGGAAAATACGGTTAGGGAAGCGTTTGACGAATCGGAACAAATCATTGTGGGCATCGAGCCCTGCGACGTTTTGACCGGGGGACGGGACAAAAACCGCTTCCTGCTGTACCAGTTGAAACGCAGCATGGCCTGCGCGGAGCAGATCGACATTATCGTGTCCTTTCTTATGGAATCCGGGGTGCGGCTGCTGTTGGCAGATTTAAAGCAGGCTCTGGACCGCGGGGTGAAAATCCGGATTCTCACGGGCAACTACCTGGGAATCACCCAGCCGGGAGCGCTGTACCTGATCAAGGACCAGCTGGGGGATCAGGTGGAGCTGCGGTTTTACAACGAAAAGGGGCGGTCCTTTCATCCCAAGGCATACATTTTTCATCGCGGAGATCTTGGGGAAATTTACATCGGCTCGTCCAATATGTCCCGCAGCGCCCTGACCTCCGGGATCGAGTGGAATTATCACTTCGACAGTCTGCGGGACAGTGGGAATTTCAGCCGGTTCTACGAGACATTTGAGGATTTATTTTACCGGCACTCGATTCTCATCGACGATCAGGAGCTGGCCCGGTACTCCAGAGAGTGGAAGAAGCCGGCTGTTCAACAGGATTTGGAGAAATACGACCAGTTCGGACCGGAAATGAAGGTGGAGGCGCTGTTTCAGCCCCGAGGCGCGCAGATCGAGGCCCTGTACGCGCTGAAGAACAGCCGCAGGGAGGGCGCGAAAAAGGGGCTGGTCCTGGCCGCCACCGGCGTGGGCAAGACGTATCTGGCGGCCTTTGACTCCCAGAGCTTTGAGCGGGTGCTGTTTGTGGCCCACCGGGATGAGATTTTGAGACAGGCAGCGGAGAGCTTTTATAATGTGCGCCATTCCCGGGATTACGGCTTTTTTACCGGCCGGGAAAAGACCACGGGGAAATCCGTGGTTTTCGCCTCGGTCTCAACCCTGGGAAGACCTGCCTATTTAAACGAGCGGTATTTTGCCAGGGATTACTTTGACTATATTGTGATCGACGAGTTCCACCACGCGGTTACAGACCAGTACCGGCGCATCATCGAATATTTCCGGCCTGAGTTTCTGCTGGGTTTGACGGCCACGCCGGACCGCCTGGACGGCAGGAGTCTTTATGAGCTGTGCGATTACAATGTCCCCTATGAGATCAATTTAAGGGATGCGATCAACAAGGGGCTGCTGGTGCCGTTTCATTATTATGGGATTTACGACGAGACGGTGGATTATTCCCAGATCCGCATCGTGAAGGGCAGGTATGCGGAGGAGGAGCTGACCGGACAACTGACGGTGGGGACGCGCTACGAGCTGATCTACCGGTATTACTGTAAATACAGGTCCAGGCGGGCTTTGGGCTTCTGCTGTTCGCGAAAGCACGCGGAGCAGATGGCAAAGGAATTCTGCCGCCGGAATATTCCCGCCGCCGCGGTGTACAGCGACAGTGACGGGGAGTACGCGGCGGACCGGAGCGAGGCCGTGCGCAGGCTGCGGGATGGCGAGCTCCGGGTGATCTTCTCCGTGGACATGTTCAACGAGGGACTGGATATCAGCGAGCTGGATATGGTCATGTTTCTGCGGCCCACGGAGTCTCCGGTGGTGTTTTTACAGCAGCTGGGCAGAGGCCTGCGAAAGAGCCGTGGTAAGGAATTCCTCAATGTGCTGGACTTTATCGGCAACTATGAGAAGGCCGGAGCCGCGCCCTTCCTCCTGAGCGGTAAGCCCTATTCCAGCGCCGAGGCCGGGAAAATGGAGCCGCAGGATTTTGAATTCCCGGACGACTGTCTGGTGGATTTTGATATGCGGCTGATCGACCTGTTCCGGGAGATGGCAAAGAAGAAAGCGAAGCGGGAGGACCGGGTCCGGGAGGAGTATTTCCGGGTCAAGGAGCTGTTTGACGGCAAAGTGCCTACCCGCATGGAGCTGTTTACCTGCATGGAGGACGAGGTATTCCAGCTGTGCGCCGGCATGAAGACCAGTCCCTTTAAACATTACCTGCGATACCTGGACAGTCTTGGGGAGTTGGGGGAGCGGGAGCGGGCTATCTTTGAGAGCATCGGCAACGAATTTCTGGAATTGCTGGAGACCACAGGGATGTCCAAATCCTACAAGATGACGGTGCTGCTGGCATTTTACAATAACGGGGATTTAAAGACGGCCATCGATGAGGAGGACATTTACCGGAGCTACAAGGAATTTTACAGTACGGCCAATAACTGGAAAGATCTGGAACGGGATAAGAGCACCAGCGATTTCAGGACCTGGGATAAGAAACGCTGTGTGAGCGAGGCGCTGAAGAACCCGGTGCATTTCCTGCTGCAGTCCGGAAACGGATTTTTCGTGGAGCAGGAAGGGGCGGTGCTGGCGCTGAATCCCCAGCTGCATGAGGCGGTGCGCCTGCCTGGTTTTTCCGGGCAGATGAGGGATGTGATCGATTTTCGGACCATGGACTACTACCGTAAGCGGTATGAGAAATTGCAGTTGTAGCGCGGCTGCGTTTCTGGTAGAATGAATAGGTGAAATTACGCACGACAAGGGGAGAAACTGGAATGACCAATTATGAGATGATTGTGCTGGATCTGGACGGCACGCTGACAAACCGGGACAAGGTGATTACGCCCCGGACCAAACAGGCGCTGATGAGCGCCCAGGAACAGGGGAAAATCGTGGTTCTGGCCTCAGGCCGCCCCACGGCGGGGGTGGAGCCCCTGGCAAAGGAACTGGAGCTGGAGCGCTTCGGCAGCTATATTTTGTCCTACAACGGGGGAATGATCACCAACTGCCGCACCGGCGAGGTGGTGTTCGCCTCGCAGATTCCGCTGGCGGCCAACGAACGGATTATCGGCCTGGCGGAGGAGCACCGGGTGGATATTTTGACCTATGAGGAGACTCGGATCATAACCAACAACGATCAGTGCCCCTACGCGGTGATGGAGTCCAACATCAACCATCTGCCGCTGGTTCAGGTGGAGAGCATGAAAGATTATGTCCGGTTCGAGGTGCCCAAATTCCTCATGCTGGACGACGGCGACTACCTGGTGACCGTGGAACCGCTGGTGAAGGCGGCGCTGGGCAAGAATTTCAGCGTGTACCGCTCGGAGCCGTATTTTCTGGAAGTGATGCCCAAGGGTATCGACAAGGCCCTGTCCCTGGCGCGTCTGCTGGAGGTGCTGGGGATGACGAAGGATCAGATGATCGCCTGCGGCGACGGCTACAACGACCTGACCATGGTTCAGTTCGCCGGACTGGGCGTTGCCATGGAGAATGCGGTTCTGCCCCTGCGCAAAGCCGCGGACTATATCACGCTGTCCAACAATGAGGATGGGGTGGCCCATGTGGTGGAGAAATTTATGTTATCTTAAATCATTCTAAAAATTCATGGGAAGGGTAGACTTTCGGACTTTAATATGCTAAAATGAATGAAGTTTGAAAGATGACCAAGGAGAGGGTACCGAACCATGAACAAGAAAATCAAAACCGAGGCGGTAGATCATTTGTTCGACGCGATCCTGACGCTGAAGAACCCGGAGGAGTGCTATAAGTTTTTTGAGGATGTCTGCACCATCAACGAGCTGCTCTCCCTTTCTCAGCGCTACGAGGTGGCTAAGATGCTGCGCGAGGGTAAGACCTATCTGGAGATTGCGGAGAAGACGGGCGCTTCCACCGCCACCATCAGCCGCGTGAACCGCTCGCTGAACTATGGGAGCGATGGGTATGATATGGTATTTGCAAGACTTACGCCGCCGGACGGACCTGCCGGGACATAACGGTATGGTTGATGTATGATAAGAGAACAGCCTGTACGGAGCCATTGGCGCCGGACAGGCTGTCTTTCATTGTGCGCCCGGCGGCGCACGTTTCTAACCGGTGAAAGTCCGGAATCCGCCCAGTAGTGGGAAGGATATAGCCGAAAGCAAGGGTGTCCATCGTGAGATGGAATCTGAAGGAAGCTGGATGTGGGGAACATACTAACCCATGGGCAAATCTCTGGTCTGACGGACAGAAATCACATCAGGCTATGCATGAGGGTAAGACTGCATTACAAGCCGAAGCCCAATAACTACACGGAATCATGTATGGTAAATGTGGCAGATGGATGGAGAGAAAGAAACGTGTGTGTCTTCGCTCCGCTTCGGTCCGTGCAGAACAAGCATCCACTGGATGCTTTGCACCCCGGGGAGGTCTGTGCGGAATGTCCCGAAAGGGATAACCACTATCGAGAGGTAGTGCTGAACGTACAGAAGTCAGCCGAGGTCATAGTAGTCGAGTACCACAGGGTACTTCGGTGAAGGACCGAATCAATAGGAGTCTTTAGTACAACCGGGAAAGGAGGAAAGAGCCTTGGGTACAGAAAACAAAGACAGCTGCTCGCAAAGAGATAGCGCGGAACGTGAAGGGTATGTGAGAGCGCACCGTTCTTTCCGCCGGATATGGAAGGAAAGGGACAGTGCACAGCCGGAACTCTTGGAGGAGATACTGGATAAGGGCAACCTCAGCAGGGCTTTTAAGAGGGTAAAGGCAAACAAGGGAGCGCCAGGAATCGACGGGATTACCGTGGAAGAAATAGGCGCATACCTGAGGGAAAACCAGAAAGAACTTATCGAGAGAATAAAAAGGGGAAAGTACACCCCCGACCCGGTGAGACGAGTGGAGATTCCCAAGCCGGACGGTGGAATACGAAAGCTTGGTATTCCAACCGTAAAAGACCGCATTTTCCAGCAAGCGCTAACACAGCGCCTTACACCGGTCTACGAGCCGTTGTTCTCGGAGAACAGTTACGG
>ENA-UOJP01001136-UOJP01001136.1-human-gut-metagenome-genome-assembly--contig:-C102-NODE-1136-length-36155-cov-22.802438_pt1 | contig 36155 bp, 52 predicted proteins | sample MGYA00242353_ERZ723900 | MGnify/ENA metagenome assembly ERZ723900
AAAGAAACAGCAGATATTCAAATTATTAAAAATGCCACTCAATTGTATATGATTGTTAAAAATGAATATATAAAAGAGTGCTTGCTTACTGTATCTTTTAATAGCTAAATATTCAATTCGTCAAAAATCGTCAAAAATTTTATTTAAAAATATTAGCAACTGCATTTGATGCCGCTGCTTTCATCTCATCGCTATAGTGCAAGTATGTTTTCATCACCATAGCTGGAGTATCGCCGAGTAATGATGATACTGTTTTTACATCAAGACCATTAGCCAATAATTTCGTGGCATAGGTATGTCTGAGGTTATGTGCTGATAGATTATCTCCGAATTGTTTTAAATAGGTGTTGATTTGGCATTTGACACCATTTTTCTTGTATGGGTTTAGAACTAAATCATACTCAAACTCCAACTCATGTGTTTGGTATTCTATTAGTATCTTTTCTAATATAGGCGGAATTGGCAAAATTCGCACCGAATTGGCGGTTTTAGTTTTTTCAAAGGTAATTACACCCTTGACATATTGAAGTTGCTTATTGACGGAAATTTTGCGATTTTCTAGGTCTATATCATTCCATGTTAGGCCGTATACTTCACTTAATCGCATACCAGTATATCTAGCAATTTGTAAAAAGTAATAGGCTTGCGGATATTTCTCACGCATATACTTTGCGAACTGGTTCAAATCTTCATCCGATATGGTATGGATCATATTCTTACGTTCGACACGTGGTAATCTAACACCAGTACATGGGTTATCAATAATAATCTTGTAGGGGTTGATTGCTATATAAAATATACGACTAACTACTTTGTAGTATGAATTGATTGTAGCAGGTGAAGAAACCATATTATTTACCACATTTTGTATGTGTATTGGTTTAACATCGGATAACTTCATATTGTGAATTGATTTATAGGCATCCACGGCATGGCGGTACATAGTTAATGTATTGTGCGTAACGTGGCCTTTTTTTATTTCAAGGAACATATCCGCAAATTCCTTGAAAGTTAAGTCTTTCAATTCTGTATCTTTGGTTAAGAGTACAGTTTTGTCTAACTCTTTGAGTATGACGTGGCCGTATTCCTTGGCTTCACGTTGCGTTCGGAACCCTTGCTTTGATTTTTGTCGCCACTTGTAGCCGTCTTTGTAGGACACAATGACTTGATAGCCTTTATCTTTTTTTCTCACACTGACGTTGTATTGCATAATGTCTCCACCTTAACAATAGATTTAGGAAAACATAAATAAATAAACCATAAAAATTGAACTTTTGGAATTAATATAAAAATCAAATTCCATTTAGATTTTCCACAATCTATTAACCTCTTATATGCGCAAAAAACAATTAATACATAAAGAGAAAAGCCAATCAATATAGTAACCATATTAATTGTTGTGTCGTGGTAGTAATTGACCAATGCCGGAACAATTATATATCCAAGAACGTATTGAATAACTAAATAAGTTATAAATAAAATAGAAAACTTTAAGCGGTTCATAGAATTAAAGAAAGCCATTAACAATCCTCTCCTTTGATTATTAAATATAACACCCAGTGCGCTCAAATATTTTAAGCAATTCTATCGTATCGTTAAAAGTTAATTCCTTTTCGTTACGGATGCTATCAATCATTTTTGGAGAATTTCTTAAACAGGTATGAGCCACCAACAAAAAAGCGAATTTATTTGCTTGATATTCTTTTTCTTTTTTATCCCTATCAGTTAATAGGTCAATATCAAATAAGTTGTATCCGCCTTTATGTAATATGACATGACCTAATTCATGTGCTAAAGCAACCTTTTTATGATTTATATCTATTTTTGAATTAATAACAATATCTTTTGAAAAAGGTGTTTTTATTAACAGTCCTTTCAAATGCTTTGGCAGTGATCTATAGTGAACACTAATGCGTAAATTCTTAGCAATAATATCTGGGTCGTTAGACCGATTTTCTTTAATAATATCTAACACAATAGGATACATTCGTTTCATACTACACCCCTATATAATTATTTTTTATTCCTTTCATCCTTACGTGATGAAATAACCCCTTTAATCACATTTTCAACCATTTTCTTCTCTTGCTCAGTAAGTTCATAATCCCCATAGAACATCACTTTCACATTCTTTAGATTAACAGTTGAGGCATCTATTTTCCTTTGGATTTTAGGTGTCTCTTTTGTTTTATCTAATTTCCCTGTTAAATATCCAATCTCAACACCAAAGAAATCAGCTATTTTTTGCAATAAATCAACACGAGGAATTTTGTTTTGGTTTTTCCAACTGCTTAATGTTGACTGCGCAATACCTGTTTCTTTAGATAGCTTATAAGCACTAACATTATTCTCCCTCATTAATTGCTCGATTCTCTCAAACATTTTCTCACCTTCGAATTGTTAATGAAAAATTTATGAAGTTTAAAGAATGTTTACTTGATTACTTCGCTATCGTGTAGTATATTCTGATTGAAGATACTTCATGACAACGAAGTATAGATAATTGCATTACTTTATATACATAAAGTATATCACTAAAAAGGAGGTGAAGTAAAGAATTGTATAGTAATTATCAAAAATACAGGGATATGAAACATGTTTCTAATTATCAAGTGTCCAAAGATACAGGCGTATCACAATCCGCATTAAGTAATTGGAAACATCAAAAATCAATCCCTAGCGTAGGTAATTTATTAAAAATAGCAAATTACCTCGGATGTACCGTAGATGATTTGGTTAGAAAAGAGGGATAAATGGAAAGTTTAGTGTACACGGTTGAACAAGTAGCCGAACTGTTACAAATTTCAACAACATCTGTATACAACCTAAGAAATGATGGAAAGCTAACACAACTACCGAACATAAGCGGTGTGAAATTTAGCAAAAAAGAGGTTGAAGCATTGGCGGGTGTTGAAGATGAATATAACGCAATCGGTTATAGGAAACTACAAAGCGAGGTGGAAAATCTAAGAAAAGAAAACAAACATTTAAAAAACGAAATAAGAAAAATCACCAGCCAAATGCTAGTGATTACAGGAGAATTAGAATGACAACGGTTTTTAAAGTTATAGGTGCGATCTTGTTGATAGGCACGCCGGGCAGCTTAGAGCTTGATAATATCACGTTATATGAAGCGGTGTTGCAAGGTCTATTAGGAGCGGTGTTGCTTTACGGTGGCATCTACATTGACGAAATAAAAAAGGCCCTTTAGTAATTGCAGTTACCAAAGGGCAGATGCGAAAAGTGAGTTATTAAAGCATCTTAACCTCATCATACACGATGAGTGGTTAAGGTGGCAAGGTGAAATATGAATAAAGAAGAAATGCTTGCATGTTTTGATAAGTTCGACTTAATCAAAGAATCAATAAAAGCGGTAGATAAAAATATTTACATAGCTATTAGTTTTACGGTGAGTTCATTCGGTGACGGTTTTAGGTATCACGTATGCGCGATTAGAAATAATAAGTACGTAAAATTTGCGTTCGAAGAATTTCCGGATACTTATTTGGCAAATGAAAAAACAATTAACGATTATAGAGAAGTGTTGGAAATGTTAGAAAGGGAAACAGTAAATGAGTAGCATCTATGAATTAAACAAAGATTATGCGGAACTATCCGCAATGCTAGAAGCGGCAGAAACGCCGGAAGAAATTGAAGCAATTCAAAATACGCTAGAAATGCTTGATTTGTCCATTGAGGAAAAAATCGAAAACACAGCAAAATACATGGTTAATGTTGAAGCCGATATCCAAGGTATTAAGACCGAAATTGATAGACTTAACAAAGTCAAAAAATCAAAGGAAAGCACTATTGAAACCTTAAAAAATAATATTGAATATTCCATGAAACAAAAAGGAATTGAAAAATTAGAGGTTGGCACGTTCAAAGCTGGTTATCGCAAAAGCGAAAGCGTAGAAATCACAAATTTAGATGTAATCCCAGCGGATTACACAAAAGTTGAGATTAAGGCCGATAAAACGGCCATTAAGAAAGCTATTAAAGCCGGAGAAACGGTAGAAGGTGCAGAAATTAAAGTAAATCAAAATTTCTATATTAAGTAGGATTAAGTAGGTGATCGAATGGCAGCTAAAACAATATATCAAAAGCTTATTGAAATACAAACAGAATTAAAGGCACCTAAAAGCCAGTTTAATAAATTCGGTGGTTATAACTACAGAAATTGCGAAGATATCCTAGAAGCGGTTAAACCGTTATGCGCGAAACATGATGTTGTACCGTTGTTAAGTGATGAAATCGTAATGATTGGCGAACGTTATTACGTCAAAAGTATTGCAAAAATTACAGACGGTAAAGATGAAATCACAACAACTGCATTTGCCCGTGAAAGTTTTGATAAAAAAGGCATGGACGAAAGTCAAATTACTGGTTCTGCATCATCTTACGCACGAAAATATGCATTGAATGGCTTATTCTGTATTGATGATACAAAAGATGCTGACTTTATGGATGATTCACAAAACAAAAAACAAGCATCAACGCCAGCGCAAACAACAAAACCAAAAGAAAAAAACGTTGCCGGTTATGATGAATTTCTAAAAATACAAAAAGAAAAGAATGTACCGCCTGTAGAAATTACAAAATTTATTGCAGCTGAATTCAAAAAGCCACGTGTTGGCATGTTAGATGAATTTGAAATGGTGGCGGCGTTAAACTGGATAAAAAACTACGGTCAAGACAAAGAGGGGAAAGGCTTTGCGTTATATGATAATGCAGACCAAGAACTTGAACACGAAAATGCCGGAGACCGCATTTAATGAAATGGATAACAAAGGGAATTAATGTCATTAAGTCGATTGGCTATAACATATTAATTCCCGCTCCAAAAGATGAAACATTAAATAAATTAGATCCGGAAGTTGAATATATAGTCGAAATCAAAAAGAAAATAAAACGCCGCTCATTAAACGCTAACGCCTATGCGTGGGTATTGTGCGAAAAGATAGCAAGGGAACTTTCAAAACACGCATACATTTCAAAAAACGAGGTATACAAGCGAGTTTTGATTGAATGTGGTACATTTACCTATTTACCGATTAGAAACGATGCTATAGACCGTTTTATTGAAATTTGGCAAAGCCACGGGTTAGGCTGGCATGTAGAAGATGCCGGCCCAGCCAAAACGGAAGGATATTCAATCGTTCGTGCATATCATGGAAGCAGCGTTTACACAGTTGACGAAATGCGGCGTTTAATTGATGCACTTGTTGATGAGTGCAACCAGTTAAACATACCGATTGAAAATGATGATTATATCAACTCACTTGTAATGGAATGGGGCGAATATGAACAAAAGGAAAAGACAGGATAACGCACTATACGCCCGTACTAGAAAATGGGCGTATGAACGTGATGAGGGGTTGTGTGTGCTATGTGGAGCGCAAGCAACCGAAGTGCATCACATAGTGTTTAGGTCGCAAATGGGGTTATCTAATCTTAGCAATCTTGCTTGTTTGTGTAGAGATTGTCATATAAAAGCACATGGATCAGATGCGAAACAGATTAGAGAAATCTTAAAAGAAAGGAATTCAAAGATACAATGGCAGAACGAAGAATGATGTCAAAATCTATTATCAAGTCCGATACATTCCTAGATATGCCAGCAACAACACAAAATCTATACTTTCATATGTTGCTAGATGCGGACGATGACGGTTTCATAAATGCGCCGAAGTCAATTATGCGAATGATTGGTGCTAAAGAAGATGATATGAAAGTACTTACTGCAAAGCAATTTGTTATACCGTTTGAAAGTGGTGTTGTAGTTATCAAAGATTGGAAGATACATAACTACATTCAGAATGATAGGTATAAACCAAGTGCATTGCCGGAACGTGATTTACTTAATATCCAAAAGGATAAATCGTATACGTTAAAAGCAGATGTATCCAACATGGATACAAAATGTATACAAGGTGTATCCATAGGTAAGGATAGGATAGGTAAGGTTAGGTTAGGTAAGGATAGGATAGGTAAGGATAGTATAGATATACTATGTCATGTTTCACATGACGATATAGATAAATCTCACTTTGAGATTATCGAATATCTTAATCTAAAAACAGGTTCAAAGTTCAAGCCTACAACTAAACCATATGTACAAGCAATTAGATCACGATTAAAAGAAGGTTATACGGTTGATGATTTTAAAACGGTCATTGATAAAAAATGCCGTGAGTGGAAAGGTACAAAGCTAGAAAAGTATCTAACACCTAAAACTCTATTCGCGCCAAGCCACTTTGATACATATCTCAATTCAAACGAAATGGCAGTTATGACGGATACAGAACGGAAGGTTGCGGAACTTAATGCGTTGATTGATGCAGTTGAAGGAGGAACACATGACGCCGGAAATATTGAAAGCTACGGGCCAACTATTGATATATCCGAATATTGACAATACAAAGGTTAAAATGTACGCCTATATGCTGGAAGATATAAACCCGGTAACTTTGGCCGAAGCAATTAAACAATGCATTAATACATGTGAATTTGTTCCGGCCGTTGCAACTATCCGCAAAAAAGCGGCAGAGATATCCGGATATGTAAACGGCAAAGAGGAACGATTAATTGCGCAAGATGCATGGGAAGAAGTCAGAAAGGTTGCTAGTAGTTTTGGGTATGAAAAAGGTATTAATGAACTTGAAGGTATTACAAGGCTTGCTGCTAAAACAATATGGCGTTTCTTTGATCCAAGAAACTGCCAATCATACAATGAGAGCGCCGCAATGAGCCAGTTTTGTAAGGCGTATGAACAACTGGCAGCACGTGAACAAAAACGCATGGAAATTGCGGAAAGTATCAAAAATAATGGCTTGTTATCGGAAGCACGGAAAAGGGCAGAACTCAATATGCCACCTCAAACAGAAATTAAGATGCTTGATAATGGGCATTTAGTTGAAGTTGAAAGGTTTGAACCGATTGACTTAAAAGGGTTAGTTGAAAAGGCGGACATAGCAGAAGAATATAAAGCAAAAATTTTAGGAGTACTGAAATGAATTGTTAAAAAGGCGGTAAACACAAATGAATGAACAAAAGAAATATGAATTTACAGGAGAAATTAAAGTTGCATTTGGTATTAAACTTAAGCAAATCAGAGCCATTATAAATTTCGGTTGTGTAGTTGCTGGTGAAATTGGTGGTTGGATTGAATGCGAAGAAAATTTAAGCCAGTCCGGCAATGCTTGGGTGTCCGGCAATGCTAGGGTGTCCGGTGATGCTAGGGTGTCCGGCAATGCTTGGGTGTTCGGCGATGCTGAGGTGTCCGGCAATGCTTGGGTGTCCGGCAATGCTAGGGTGTCCGGTGATGCTAGGGTGTCCGGCAATGCTTGGGTGTTCGGCGATGCTGAGGTGTCCGGCAATGCTTGGGTGTTCGGCGATGCTGAGGTGTACGGCGATGCTGAGGTGTCCGGCAATGCTAGGGTGTTCGGCGATGCTGAGGTGTCCGACAATGCTAGGGTGTCCGGCGATGCTGAGGTGAAAAAAGATGATGATTACATGGTTGTTGGTGGAGCTGGTCGTTACAATCGGTTCACAACATTCTTTAAATGCCGAGACAAAACAATCAAGGTAGTATGTGGGTGTTTCTTCGGAACGATTATTGAATTTCGAGCAAAAGTAAAAGAGACACATAAAGGAAATAAGCACGAAAAAGTATATTTGGCTATGGCAGATATGGCTGAATTGCAGATAGGTAATGACGAGGCGGAAAAATGAACACAGTACAAATTTTAGGTAATTTAGCACGTGATCCGGAAGTACGATATACGCAATCCGGCCGAGCGGTGGCAACTTTCACGGTAGCGGCAAGCAATACTTATGTTGATAGCGCAACAAATGAAACAAAAGAACAAACTGCTTTCATTAATTGCGTAGCATGGGGTAAGCTAGGCGAAGCAGTAGGAAACTACCGCAAAGGAAACCGCCTATTCGTAGAGGGGCGTATTCAAACACGTTCTTACGAAGATAGCAACGGACAAAAGAAATATGTTACGGAAGTAATTGCCGGTTTCGTTGGACTATCCGCTTTAAATGATACAGCAACGGAAAGTAACTTTGAAAATTTTGCAGATGATAAAAGCAACGATGAAAATGTTCCGTTCTGAAAAGGAAGTATAAAACATGAGTGTTGTAAGTATATATGCGGTTAATGCAATAAGAAAATTATGCAAAAACACTAGATATAAAGAGGTTGCTAGAAGAAAAAAGTTTAATGGTACATATGATGTAGTTTTTGTGGCTGGTGATTATCTGTATATAGTCAATGTTGATTTGAGGAAGAAACGTACGAATACAGAGGTATATTTTAACGAATATAGCGATAGCCAATCTTGGTAAGGAGTGAGTAAAAATGCTAGTAAAAAACGAGAATGAATGGTGTTGGTGTTTTGAAGAGTATGTAGGGTATCCGCAAAAAAGCATAACGGATGCGGTTGATGATTTTGCGAAAACTTATCCAGATAGGGAAGTGCCAAAAGTTAGGGTTGCAAATCCATATTATTATATTCCAACTGTTGATGCAGAACGTGTTATTGAAGATGTTGCGGAATATGATCTTGACGATGAAATAGCAGAATGGTCGGAAGATTATCTACTAGATGTAAAACAAGAACATATAGATGAATTGCAAGAAGAATTAACCGCGGTATTTCGTAAATGGGAAGAACGTCACGGGTACAACAATAGATCTTTTGTGGTGTTTGAAACCATAAACCCTTTTAAAAATAAGGTGTAAGGAATGAAAATACTAGATGCATGTTGTGGCTCTAAAATGTTCTGGTTTGATAGAGAACATAAAGAAACTGTTTACATGGATAACCGAACAGAAAATACAACACTATGTGACGGTAGAAAATTAATTGTAAAACCGGACATAGTTGCAGATTTTAGGAAAATGCCGTTTGAAGATGAAAGTTTTCACCTTGTGGTGTTTGACCCACCTCACTTATTAAAAGCTGGCGATAAATCATTACTAGCGTTGAAATATGGACGATTAGAACAAACATGGCAAGAGGACATTAAACAAGGCCTATCAGAATGTTGGCGAGTACTAAAACCAAATGGAACGATGATATTTAAGTGGAATGAGGAACAAATCAAGTTACCAATGGTTAAAGGGTTACTTCCTAGTGAGCCAATATTTGGCCAACGCAGAGGTAAAACAGTATGGTTAGTATTTTTTAAAGAACAGGAGAAATAAATATGAATAAGATTGTATCCGCTTTATTGGTAGTAGTTATGATTGGTGCGGTTGTATGGAGTTTTGCGTTTGGTGTGCCGATGTATATGGTATGGCAACAGCAAAAAGCTGGCGAGGCTGAACTTGCTAGAGCTGAACAGAACAGGCAAGTTGCGGTGCTAGAGGCTAAAGCAAAACTAGATAGTGCTGAAAGTTTAGCACAAGCAGAAGTTAAACGTGCAGAGGGTACTGCAAAAGCCAATCAAATTATCGGTCAATCATTAAAAGGTAATGAGGCATACATTCATTGGTTATGGGTGGATACTTTGAAAGATAGTAAAGACCAAATCATTTACATTCCAACAGAGGCTGGTGTGCCTATTACGGAAAGTTTCAGATTGAAAGAAAATAAATAAAATGATGTTAAAGACATTAAGCGTGTTAGCAATAAAGGAGATTAAAAATGAAAGTACATGAATTAATTGAAAAATTGGAAAAATGTTATCCTGACCAAGAATGCTTTGTTGAAGCAGGATACAAGCAGTATGAGATTGATTATATTGATGATTCAAACGACGGTTTAGAAGTAGTGTTAATTACTGGTTGGGAAAAAGATGAGGACGCAGAGTAAAAGATATTTTAAAACGATGTGAACAATATGTAGAGAGGTGAGTGTTTGACAGAACAAGATATTCAATATGCGTTAGGAAAACATTTATTTCTAAAAAATATATGCATACCTAATGTAATGATGAGGGATAGCGGAAAGCCACCTTATGAGGCTGACTTCATCTACTTCAATTTGAACACCTTGCACCTAACAGAAGTTGAAATCAAAACGGATATAAATGATTTTAGAAATGATTTCAAGAAAGCACGTTATCACGATAATCACAATGTGATGTATCTGTATTATGCAATACCAAGAGATTTATACGATGATCATTATGAAACGATTGATGAATTGCTTGGTGATGCTGGTCTAATCTTAATTGATGAAATAGATACATTTGATTTTAGAGGTAATATTTATGAGTTTGGTGGCTTTGTAAAAAAGGCTAAACGAATAAAGGGTTCTGTTAAATTGAATGAACAAGAAAAAGAATATTATATGCGAATTGGGTGTATGAAGTGGGTGAATAGATAATGCCAGTAAATAGCAAACAAAAAGGTGCTAGAGGTGAACGAATGTGGCGAGATGTGTGTAGGTCGCATGGGTTCGATAAAGTACGTAGAACTGCACAGTATTGTGGTAATACAGGTGATGCATCGGACTGTGTAGGACTACCTAACATACATCAAGAAGTCAAATTTGTTGAAAATCTGAATGTCCGTAAAGCCTATGAGCAAGCGGAACACGATGCAAAACAAGCAGACAATGGTTATATACCTATAGTGGCTTGGAAAAAAAGCAATAAGCCTTGGTTAGTAGTAATGAGTGCGGATGATTTCTTCCGTATCTACAAAGAAAGTAAATGGAGTGAGGAACGTAATGGAACAAATGAAAGTGAAATTAGTTAATGAATACGCACAACTACCAACAAGAGGTAGTAAGGATGCAGCTGGGTTAGATTTGTATTGTCCGTTCCATATCAAAGTTCCTGCTGACAGTCAAAAGAAAATACCTTTAGGAGTAGCAGTTGAAATTCCAAAAGGTCATATGGGTTTGCTTGTACCAAGAAGTAGTATGAGTAAGACCCCTCTAAGATGTGCAAATAGCGTAGGTATTATTGATGCTGATTATCGAGGTGAACTAAGCATTGCATATGAGAATGTATCTTGTAATGATTACACGATATTTAGAGGTGATCGTATCGCACAATTAGTAATCGTACCAATTGCGTCGGTTGATGTTGTAACGGTTGACGATTTAAGTGAAACAGAAAGAGGTGCTGGTGGTTATGGAAGTACAGGAAAATAAATGTGTTGATAATTATAAAGATAGATTTAAAACCGAATATGTAGAATTAAAGTTAAGGTATAAAAAATTACATAAAATGCTGGAAAGTTAGATTTCAAACCTACTTGCCCTATTGATTTACTAAAGGAGCAAAAGTCGTTGATGGGTCAATATCTATATGTATTGGAAGTTAGAGCCGAAATAGAGGACATTAATTTGCCAGTAACATTTGATTAAAATGAGGGTCAATAATATGTTTCAATCGAAAAGAGCGAACCGAAAGATTATAGAGACATTATGGCAATTAGAACGTGAACGGCAAAAAGTACGAACAATGCAACGAATAGATTATATTGGTGCATTAATGTGTGTAGGAGTGTTAGCGATAACAATACCTATTGTGATTACGTTTATGATTGTTTGGTTAATTATGTAAAGGATATGGGCGGTGAAATATCCGCCCTATCATAAGAGGTGAATAAAATGAATGAAGAAAATAAAAATGAATTAAGTATTAGTGAACCTGAATGGCAAGCTAGATTTAGAGGAGAGTATAAGGGGTTAAAAGAGCGTTACAACAAACTACACAGAATGATTGTTAAATATGATGCTGGAACTTTAGATTTTAAACCAACGTGTCCTATAGATTTGTTGCGTAGGCAAAAGGCTACTATGGGAGAGTATTTAAACATTCTTGAAATTAGAGCAGAAATCGAAAATGTGCATGGCTTAGATGGTGATGATAAACCTAAATTAAAAAGCTACATTGTTGAAACTGGTGCGTGTGGTTAATATGACAAACTATAGCGGTTACGTAGAACACTCTGACTTTTACATAGCACCTCAAAGTTATCAAGACGCATTTGATTTTTTATGCCAGCTTGCATTTGAGAGCGAAGAAACTGTGTTCTATATAGGTAAAGCCATTGAGTATGATAAAAGCTATGGCTTTGATGAAGATGATAACTTTTACCTAGAAGAAGAAGTAATGTTTGTTTGGAATGAGGATAAAGGAGAGTGGATAGAAAGTGTTTAGACGATATGAGAAAAGGGTTAATGAAATTCAAGCTGTGCAATATAACGGCACTAACGTTATGGAAATAGTCGATTTTGTTGGTGATGTAATTGGTATTGATTGGTATGAAAACGCATCATTAGAAATCATAACAGATGATGGAAGAATCGAATGTTTTAAAGGTAATTATATTGTTAAAGATCATAAAGGTAAAATTAAAGTTCATGAGGTAAATGAATTTGAAACGACTTACAGAGAGGTAGAAGATTATGATTAGTGATGAACAAGGTAGAAAATGGTTATTTCAAAAGCTATATGATGATGGATGGAGATATTATGCTAAGACTGCTGGCGGACTTGTGTTTTTAGCAACAAAAGAGCCAGTTGTGATTGATAATATATTAGAAATAAGAAATAGTGGATGTACTAAATGTGTTGAGTCGATGAAAAAAATAATGCCTGATATAGATAAATGTGGGGTTTTAAACATAGCAGAAGAATTGGGTATTATTGACTGGTCTAAAGTGCCAGTTGATACACCTATATTAGTTTGGGATGATGACAGTGAAAAGAAATTAAAACGCTATTTTGCTTTTTTTGAAAATGAACGAGTACATACTTGGGGTAGTGGTGCAACATCTTGGTCTAGCAATGATAGAGATTATGTAAGTGATTGGGATTATGCAGAACTAGCAGAGGTATAAATACATGATGTACTTTTTATTCTTTTGTTTGTTAATTGCAATGGGTAGCACCAAAGATGGATGGGCAAATGCAATTATCTTTATAGCATGGTGTGTATTGGTGTATTTGATAGCTATAAATGGTGGTTTTAAAGAGTGAGGTGAAGTGTTATGTTAGAACATCTAATAGAGATAGGCGGTATTTTGTTAATAGCACCTATTGCAAGTATACTTAAATCAAAAGGTGATGATTATTTTTATTGGGAAGATAATTGTGCAACATTAATGATAATGCAAGCTATTGCATCAATCGTATTAATGTTAATTGGTATAGGTACATTGTTAAAGGGGGGGAGCGTTTGAACGAACTAGATGAAAAGAAACTAATAGAAAAGGCAGTTGAGTATCTACAACCAGTTAAGTTAGTTGATGTACAAATTGCATCTATCAAGGAAGAAATCAATCAGTTAAGGGCAAACCTTACATCGATAGGTGCTATTGATTACAGTAAAGATAGGGTAACAGGTGGTGGTACTCCGCAAGGTTTAGAAGTTAGTGTATCAAGATTTATGGACACAGTCGCAGAACGTGATAAACGTATTGATGAGTTATCTAAATTGAAATGCGATGCGATCAATAGAATTGATGCATTAGATGAAAAGTTGGGCGCAATCATCCTGCGTTATGAATTTGTACTCAACAATACAACAGAAGATGCATATAAAATGATTGGGTGTTATTCCACTAAACAAGCGAAGAGATATAAACAAAAAGCGCTATTGGAATTTGGACAAAACTTGTCCAGTAATGTCCGCAAATGTCCGTGATTGTCCGTATCAAGTGCGTTTGCTATTAGGTATAATATATATGTAGAAGTTGCCATTAAGCGACTTATACTCACTCTTTCCTTTTGGAAAATCAAAACACAACAACAAGCGCACCCACATAAGAGTGCGCCTTTGTTGTATATGGGCGAAATGTGGTGTAGGACAATTCATCGATGGACACAGAGTAGCAGCGCAACCATATATTGATTAATGAGTGAAAAACAATACTTTTTTCTAATTTCAACTAAAGTATATGTTAAGAGAAAACTTGTAAAAATTACTGCAAAACTGATATGGGTAGGTCGAATATTTTCAACATAGCTTATACGATTTAAATACGAACCTACCCTAATTGGTTTTTACATGCTGAATACTGACAACTAACTGGGCCTCCAAAGATTAGTCATATATTCTATTGTTAATAAACCTAACACAAGTACGATTCATCATAGTTAGTTGTTGGTATTGAGTGTGTAATGATCATTGAAAACTAGGTGCTTTTATCTATTTAACTTTGTTTTTCATAGTTGAAACCTAAAATTGCGTAAATTGTCATGTCATAAACAAAGCACCTAGTTTTGAGTGATTAATGCAATCAAAATGAATAAAACTATCACATAATGAGGTATATCTACGTGGATATATCTCATTTTTTGTATAAATCTATAAAAAGGGGAAATATGACACAGGTACATTGCGATAGAAAGCATTGTTTGAACAATGACAAGCACGGCATATGCACGGCTGAAACAATCGAATATAACGGAAGATGCCAAACATATTGCACTAGCCAACACGCATCTAAGCAAGCTGCTGGAATATGTCAGCGATCACATAGAAGAATGAAAAGCAAAGATAACAACATACTACGATAGGGGGTGAATATCAATGAACTACATGCCTAAAATTAAAAAGGTAATTACGGCGTTACAAGTTAAAAAGGGATTGAGGTATGTAATTGATACTCGCCAATCATGGAGTAAATGGGATAAGCCATTTAAAGTATTTATCATAAGCCGTATGTATAGCGAAGCAGAATATGCGAAAGCATTCCCAGAGAAGTATAAACAAAACCCATTTAAAGAAGGGCAATTATATAAGAAAGTGGCTGAATACGATACATCAAAGCCACATGAGTTGTTAATATATTTAGTTAATGTGTTGAAAGGTGGTGGACGTAGTGAGTGATATTAAATTAAAACCTAAAGAGTTAATATTTGCAGAAGAATGGCTAAAGACTACGAACGCCACGCAATCAGCTATAAAGGCTGGTTATAGTGAACGAACGGCGTATTCGGCTGGTAGTCGACTGTTGAAAAAAGTTGACGTAAAACAATATATAGACGAACGACTAGCAGAAATGAAAGAAAATAGCATCGCTGATACTGACGAAGTAATGCAGTTTTTATCTAGTACGATGCGTGGTGATATTCCAGACCAGTTCGGATTAGATCCGGCGTTGAATGATAGGATAAAAGCAGCTGAATTGCTTGGTAAACGCTATAAGCTGTTTACTGATAAACAAGAAATTAGTGGAACAGACGGCGAACCTATTAAAGTAGTATTTACAGGAATGAATAAAGAATAACGGAGAATTGTATAAATCTATCAGAATATGAGGTATATCCACGGCGATATATCTCATTTTTTGTATAAATCTATCAAAAATGGAAATAACGATTGACTATAAGCCAAACGAAAAACAAAATATATTCCACAATACAAAAGCACCGTATGCGGTATATGGTGGCGCTCGTGGCGGTGGAAAAACAAAGTCATTGATTATGGATGTGTTCATTTACGCTTTGACCTATCCGGGTAGCCATTGTTATATATTCCGTGAGACATATCCAAATTTAGAAGCCAACGTTATCCGCGAATGGATACGGAGCGTACCGCCGGAATTATATAAGTATTCCGACCAGAAACACATAGCGACATTAAAGAATGGCAGTCAAGTGTTATTTCGTTATGTGAAGAATGACAAAGATGCTGAGGGGTATCAAGGTCAAGAATTCGATTACTTAGGCATTGACGAATTAACCAAGCACACGGAACGCACGGCCGAATTATTGACGGCTTGCCTTCGTAGTGCTAAAGGCTTTCCTGTTCGTTTTCGTGGCAGTTGTAACCCCGGTGGCCGTGGTCATGGTTGGGTTAAGCGTAAATATGTAGAAGCAACCAATTACGGTGATAAAACTGTGATAGATCAGACTACAGGACTTGAAAAGGTATTTATCCCGGCTCAGGTATACGACAATTATGTATTAATGAAGAATGACCCTAACTATGTAAAGCGTTTGGAAGCATTACCAGAACAAGAAAAGAAAGCGTTCTTGTATGGTGATTGGGATGTATTCATTGGACAAGTATTCACCGAATTCAATCGAAGTGTACACGTAGAAGAGCCGTTTGAAATTCCGCAAGGTTGGACAAGGGTTCGTTCAATGGACTGGGGTTTTAGTAAGCCATTTAGCATTCATTGGTACGCCATTGATTATGAGGGTGTAGCACATTGCTATCGTGAATATTACGGCTGCACAGGTGAGCCGGATGTAGGTTTAAAACTAACACCAGATGAAGTCGCTGCCGAAATGGCTAGATTAAGCGAGGGCGAAACCTATGCATATGATATAGCTGATAGGGCGATATGGCAGAAAGACGACCGCATGAAATGGAGTATTCAAGGTGAGTCTATAGCGGAAATATTTGCACGTCATGGAATTAACTTTACACGGTCTAATTCTGAACGTATTCCGGGAAAGATGATGGTTCATACCTATCTAAGGGAGAAGAAAATCAAATTCTTCTCTACATGTAAACATATTCTAAGAACGTTGCCGGAATTAGTGTATGACGAAAGCAAGCCAGAAGATGTGGATACAACGCAAGAAGATCATGCGTATGACGAGTTTAGATATTTTTGCATGAGTAGACCTATCACACCTAAGAAACCGGAGAAACCATTTAATGACGGTTATAGATATGATGATGATATAGAAGGGGAAGTTACTGCATGGGGCGTATGAGTGAAAAGGCGTTACGTGATTACGCCTATAAGGTGCTAAAGTCGGAATATGGTGAACGTGAAGAAAAGGGCGTTATTATTCCGGCTAAATATACCGATGAAGAATTAGCAGAATTTGCACGAGCCATGCCACAATGGCAAATCGAGCAAATGTACGATATGATTTATGGTTCTGAAATGGTGGAATAATGAATATAGAACAAACATTCGATATATACGAAGCAAAAAACAATGTTAAAAAAGCATTAGAAGCCACGTCAGACTGGCGCAAGGCTGCTGCGGAAGATTTTGCATTTATGCAAGGAAAGCAATGGGAAGATGCTGACTTAACAAAAATGCGTGAAGCTGGACGGCCAGCAATTACGATTAATAGAATTAGACCGGTAATTAATTTGTTGTGTGGTTATGCATCACAGAATGAAACAGAACCGGACTTCTTGCCACGCAGCGAAGAAGATGACCGCATCAGTCGAGTGGCTAAAGGGATTACAAAATACTGTTTAGACCGCGCGAACTATCAACGCAATAAAGGGAAATGCTTCCGTGATAAGATTATTTGCGGTTTAGCTAATTACTGGGTAAGTTATGAATTCGATTACACGAAGTTAGATGGCACTATTAAAATAGAACGTGTTTCTCCGTTCGATGCTTTCATAGATCCAGAATGTAAAAAAGATGATTTAAGCGATGCTCAATATGTTGGCCGATATAGTTGGGAAGGTACGGCAAAGTTAAAGCAAGTATATCCGGATAAAGCCAATGAAATCGATACACTTAGACATAAATATGATGATACCGAACAGGAAGCCGGCGTTATTGAAACGGTAGACGGTGAGGCCCTTTGGTATAACAATAGCTACAATAAAATTCGTGTAGTGCAATATTGGTATAAGGAATACGGCAAGAAACATGTATTCATGACAAAAGAGGGTTTGGTTGATGAAGAAAACCCTTTGTTTACCGTATTAATGGCTATTGGCAAAAATCCTACTAGCATACCAGATACTAAAATCAGATATGCAACATTCGCCGATGATGTACTACTTGAAGAGGGTGAAAGCCCTTATAAACACGGTAAATTCCCGTTAGTGCGTGAATATTGTTACTATACCGGTGAACTAGCAGATGATGAACTAGAACCGGCTGGCGTAGTGCGTGATATTAAAGATGCACAAAGGGAATTAAATAAAAACCGTAGCCAACGCATGCATGTTGTTAATCAGCAAAGTTTAGGCGTTAAGTTCTGGAGTGGTGTCGCAGATGATAACTTTAAAAAGATTATCAAGCGTGATAGCAATAAACCGGGTGCGAACATCTTCTTGCCGGCGAATGCAACATTCCAAGACGGAACGCCGGCAATGGATAGCAATATCAATTTAAGCCTTGAACAACAGGCAAGTAATGATTTCTATTCTATCAGCGGTATCACTCCGGAAAGTCTAAGCGGTAGCGTTGGCGCTATGAGTGGCAAAGCAATCGACCTCCGTCAATCTGTAACAACAGTTCAAACGGCTGGCATCTTTGAACAGGCGAAAGAAGCAGAACGCCAAATTGTTAAACTCTTATGGGGTGAGAAAAACGCACCGGGGTTAATTCCTCAATTCTATAACCAAGATAAAGCCATGCGCATCATGGGCGATGATGGTCAAAAGGAATTTGTACAGATTGCACCGGGGTTAAATCAACCTATGCAAGAACAAGTTATCATGGATCCGTTCGGACGACCTGAATTAGATGAAGAGGGAAACCCAATCAAACAGGTATTGTATGATTTAAGCTGCTTTGATTTTGATATCGTGATTAGCACAAGCCAAGCAAGCGCAACGGCTCGCAAGGCTAACCTATATCAATTATTGGAAGCTAAGAAATCTGGCGTTGATATTCCTATGGATATCATTCTTGATTTTATGGACTTCCCAGAAAAAGAAGCGGTTAAGAAACGGATACAACAAGCGGCAGAAAAGCCGGCTATGCCAGAATTGCGTGTTAGCGGTAGCCTAGATGATATGCCAGCAGAAGCATTAAGCATGTACTTACAAACGCTAGGCGTTGAAATTTCGCCGCAACAAATTATGGCGGAACGGTTAGCCTTGAAAGGTAGACAACAAAACATTCAAAATGCACCGCAAATTTTGCCACCTATGAACGATTTAGGCGGTATGTAATATAAACTATCAACACAATAATAAAACGCTCCTATATGGGGCGTTTTTTATATTTCGCCCTAAGCAATGGCGTTAAACTACTTGCACTTATATACTCGCCCGGCAACGGCGTTAAACTGCCATATTCTTATATTCGTCCGGCAATGACGTTAAAAGGCAAAGGAGTATTTGATATGGAAAAAGATTTAGTAAACATCGAAGAAGCTGGTTTCACTCCGGAAGATTTAGAAAACGCGGGCGTTGAACTGGAAGAAACAACCGAAGAAACGAATACACAGGAAGGTGCGAATGATGTTCCCTCTACTGAAACACCGGAAAGTGATGCGAATGATGCGGAAGTAGAAACAGAAACGCCGAATACTAACGAAGGTGAAACGGAAGAAGAAAATCATGCGAACGATCAGAACTTAAAGGCGGCACTTGCACAGGAACGCGCAAGACGTAAAGCGGCGGAAGAACGCGCTAGACAATTTGAAGCACAACAAAAGCCGATTGAATTGCCACAAGAAGAAGTATCAAATATTCGCGACTTCGTACGCCGTGAAGCGTTAAAACGTTTCAATATGACGGCGGAAGATTTAGAAGGTTTGATGTATGAAGATGCTGAAAAGTACAACGAATTTATTCGTTTTGAAGCTAATGCAGAATATGCGATTACTAATCAGCAAATTGCAGTACATCAACAACGGCAAAAAAACGTAAATTTTGTGAATGAAATTAAATCGCTACCAAACTTTAATGAGTTGTATCAACGTGGTGTAGAGAAGTTAAACGGAATGACGATGCGTGATGCACAACCGGTTAATGATGCTTTTTATCGTGTTGATCAGGGCGAAGGTACCGAAGCCGATTTTGAAACTATTAGAAAATTTGTTGATGAATTGCAAAATGAACGGGCGACAAGTACCGAAGTACCAAATAACCCACTAGAAGTAGCGGCGACATTGCCAAAGGCTGGCGCACTAAATGGTGGCGTTCCTACACCTAACAAGGTAACGGAAGAAGATATTTTGAAAGCGTATGACACAGGCAATCTTGATGCATTGCCGGACGATGTACGCAAATATTTTGACGAATTATAAGAGGTAAAATATGGCAGAACAAAGAAATCAAGTTACTATCCCGGCGGCGTTAGTCCCTAAGATTTGGACTAAAAAAGTGTGGCACGAAGGTTTGAAAGAGTCCTTTTTCGATAAATTCACCGCACTTGACGGATCTAATGTAGTACACAAAAACAAAGACTTAACAGGTGTTAAAGGTGATGCAGTTACATTCGGTTTGATGATGAATTTAAGCGGTGCCGGTGTTGAAGGTAACCGTGCAACATTGACTGGTAACGAAGAAGCATTGAATATCTATGATTTCACCGTACAAACTCAATTAGTACGTAATGCGGTTTCTCGCTTTGAAGCGGATGATCAAAAAACACAATACGACATGTTGAAAGAAATCAAAGGTGCGTTGAAACAATGGTTAGCTGATTGGCAAGATAACAAGTTAATCGCTAAACTTTCCGCATCTCCTACCGCTGGTGAAACATTGTATGCATCTTCCGCCGGTACGCAAGCATCTATTACAGCCAACGATAAGTTGACTACTACATTAATTTCTCGTGCTAAACGTAAAGCACAAATGCACAGCCCTAAAGTGCAACCGATTAAAGTTGACGGCATGGACAAATTCATTATGTTGGTTTCTCCTTGGGCGGCTCGTGATTTAAAAGATGATGCAAAATGGTTGGCAGCGCAGCAAAATGCAAATGTACGTGGTTCTAAAAACCCTATTTTCACAGGTGCATTAGGCGAATATGACGGCGTTATTCTTTACGAATATGAACGTGTATTGAACGATAAAACAGGTGCATCTAGCGCTAACGTATGCCACAACTTGCTTTTAGGTAAACAAGCGGCATGCTTTGCAGTATCTCGTCCGGCGAAACATATCAAACAAGTGGACGACTACGGCAACGTAGAAGGCAACGGCATCGCTTTCTATGGTGCGATTGAAAAGTCCAAATTCAATAGCAAAGATTACGGCGTGATCAATGTTATGACTGGTGGCGTAGTAGAAGCGTAAGTATGATGGGCGGGGTAACACCCGCCTTTATTCTTATATGGGGTGAATATGAACGTAAAACAACTCATCAATAGGGCGTTCGTGCAAATAGGCGATACCTCGCAAGAACAATATACTCCGTATTATTTATTGGAGTATTACAACGAAGGAAATCACCTGTTAAATGCCCTAATCGGTCAATATTGCCCGAGCCTTGCAACAGGTACATTTGAAGGTACCGGACGCGGACGGATCACATTGCCTTTTCAATGTATTAGTATATTGAAAGTCAAAGCAGATGATGCGGAAGTAGATAGGTACCAAGTATTGAATTTACAAACGGTTGTATTTGATGCGGACAAAGAGCAGAAAATCACCGTTGATTATATAAAGACTGCTGGCTATAAGATGCTTGAAGATGATAGCGGACTACCGGCAGAACTAGAAACATTATTAGTTGACTATATCGTATATAGGGTTATGAACCTTGATATTTCCGGAATATCGGCAAATATGATTAGTGCGTTGCAATCGATTAATAATGGATTAGGTAACAATGATAGTGTAATTGCGGAAGGATACTGGAATTATGGTAGTAAGAGAATTGATTACTCTCGTTAATGTAGAGTCAAACGAAATCCTTGACGAACAACTTGAATATATCCAGTACATTAACGCAGCGATTGACTGGCTAACAACTATTCTAGTTAGCATCAAAGATCGTGAAGTAGTTAAAAATATGGATATACCAGATAAAAGGGCCGTTCCTTCCGATTTCATGGGGTTCGTTCCTAAAACTGGCTATCCTATCCGCATCATAAACGGCACATTTGAAACGTATGACGGTGAAACGGTTAATCAAGTATTCTATAGTGTACGAAAGAACCACATTGATGATTTAGACGACACTATTCCGTTTTCTGAATTCTTTCATCAATATCTAGTGCAGCTTATATCTTTTATGGTGAAGAAAAAATCACTCATGACGGATTATGCTGCTTATGATAAAACCTTTATCGATTACATCACGGAACAAATTAAAACGGCACGGGGTATCACATAATGGGCGTAAAACAGGTAGCAATAACAAACGGCTTCCGATTGGGCCTTGACTGGTCGAACCCACCGGAAAACATTGATATTCAAGCCTTAACACAGGCTAGGCAATGCGAATTCGACAGGACAGATAATGCCTTGCGTACCGTTCCGGGGGTTCGTGTATTGTATGATTTTGGACTACCAGTAGAAACGCTATATTATGATGTCTATCGCAACAAATGGTATTTTTCTAGTGGTAGAAATTTATATTCTACTGATTTCAATACCAATACATTACTAGGTACGTTAAACGGTACAGGAGAGCCAAAATATCATGCATTTGGTGGTGATATCCTCATCGCTAGTGGTGATAAATTACAAGTTATCTCCGGTGCTGGTAAGTTAGTTACTATTGAAAGTCCTGTATGTGATATAGTATCCAGTCATTCTGGGCGTGTACTGATTGCATCGACTCATTCACATCGGTTGAATTGGAGTGCAGTCGGTGATTACAACGCATGGACTCACAACAATAACGATGCATCTAGTGCGCAATATGTGGACGTTGGTTATAAAGACCAAGGCAGTATCATTGCAGTTGATTTCTTATCACGTGCGATTATCGTCTATAAGGAATATGGGCGTGTATATCAAGTTGTTGGTACGCCGGATGCAAGGAATTTAACGGTATACCCTCTATCCTATACTGGTTACTGTAGCGGCGCAACGGTGAGTGTGGATGATCGCAGCTATTATTTAGGTAATCAAGGATTTATGTCGTTTATGCCTACTAATACCTATATGGAGGTTCAGCCCTTTGAAACTGGATTGAATATAAACTCATATCTATTAAAGTACATTACAAAAGATTGTGATGTATGGCATATATCCAGCCGCAAACAACTATGGATTAAGCCGTATAACGGCGATACGATATTCATTTATCATTATTTGCCACGGTATGAGGACGGTAGAGGTGTATTTACATCAAGAAAATTCACACACAACATCAATGATGCGGTGAGCATAGACAAGGAAGTATACATTGCCTACGGAAATAAAATCGGCATCTTGGATGAAACTATAGATACCGATGATAGCGTACAAATTCAGACGTCAATAGTTAGCGGTAATAGGCTTGCAACAAGGCAATTCATATTAATTATGAACTACAATTTTGTTACGCATAATCTAATACCCGGATATGGCACGATTGGCATTTCCAATAAGAAACCTAAACCGATTGAATTCGCTAGTAAGGCGGTTAAAACCTACTATGCGAACTTTAAGACATACGATTATAAAGCGTTGATGAACGTCAACGAATATACGAAGGCTTATAAAATTGGCGGCGGTGCTAACAGAAATGTACAATTCAAAATCAATGTTCAAAAGGGCGCAATTTCCTTACGCCAGTTAGATTATACATATGAAGAGGTTTAATACATGGCATACAAAGAAAAATACCCTTTGGATATAACGCCACAGGGTGATACAGTACCGGAAAGTATACAGAAAAACCGAAATGAAATATTGAACATCGCACAAAATATGGAACTAAAAGCCGGTGGCGGTAGTTCTGGTGGTGGCCTACGCAATCGCGTGTTAAGTGGCAAAGTAAGTAACGGCGAGTTCTCATTTTTGACTGGCGATAACTTAAGCGTGATGATTGACGGCAGCCAAACACCAGTTCTTTTGTCATTCGCTGACGGGTTCAACGATTACGGGGCGGTTGATTATATCCAAACCATTAACCGTAAGCAAAGCGCGTGGAGTTTGCCCGCTAACAGTACATCATATTTGTACGTTGAACGCTCCGCATCTGGGGGCCTAAGTTATGGTAGTACAACACTTGAACCATTACGCCAACCAAACGCACCGGAAGCGGCAACGGATAAAATGTACTACAACACTACAAGCGAAAAAATGAATGTGTACACAGGTACATATTGGAAAAGCATTTTACGTGTAGTGGTAGCAATCGCCGTAACAGATGCAACACGAGTCAAGTCAATTAAGTACTATGATCCAACTATCAATACTGCTACCGATGCGGTAATTGGTAAACGCAGGGTTGCCGGCAAGGACTATTTATTAACAGAAATACTTAATGCATTGGCTGATACAATCAAAAACATAGCTGGTGATGAAACATTCACCACTAACCCAGCAATGACATTAAAAGCAATTTCTGGAACAATCAAAGATTTAGAAAAAATCTATTACAAAAGAACGGATACTGTAAAAGAAGCCACGCATGCAGCAACTGCAGACGAAGCAAAACATGCAAAAACTGCCGATACCGCAACAAATGCAGAAGCATGTGTTAAAAAAGCTGGCGATACCATGACAGGAACTTTAAAGGTTCCGGGGATTACAAATGATCCACTTGATTTTAATAAAATGTCAAATACTCGTGTTGGGTACTCCGGCATGTTAGTTGGTGAGGTAAATGGCTATACTGTGTGGGGTAAGCAACGATGGGGCATGGGGGTTGCCTTTCCGTGGACGTTTGACGGCGACCAACGAGTACTAGGCGCGCAATTATATTTCGTAAATAGCAACGGCGCATACATTCGATTTGATACCAATAGTAATACTATGGGTGCATGGCAAAGAATAGCAACATTTGACGAAAATAATAATATTTTATTTCCAAATGGCGCTAAATTGAGGATAGAATAATGCCTAATCTAGTACTTGAAAAAGGCGGTCAAACATTCCGTTTCGGACTGCATGAAGATAAAAGCGTAACGCGCGGCAAGTTCATTCCGGTAACGGTTAATAACCGCGAATACTATGCACGGTATGGCGACACATCAACACCGCTTAAAACGGAAATTAACGGGCGTGAGTATTCTGTACAATATAATCCGGTTGATTTCCAAACGATTACATGGAATAAAAAAGTAACCGGTTCATTTACAGAAACAAAAACTATATTCATTCCACGTGGTAAGTACAAAATAAGTATGGAATACCAAAAATACAGATTATACGATGTAACTGTAACGAGTAATGAAAATAGAATGATTATAGTAACTATAAAAATATCAGCTTCCAAAATTGTTAACTATAGATTAGAGATACAAGGTATTTTTGACAATAATATCAATGGCGGTTATTTTGTTTCGGACTCCCCTTTTAAATACTCAATCGAACGAATAGGAGATTAGCAATGAAACTAGATAGCCTTGAACATATGATAAAAGATTATGAGCGGCGCACGGGCGAACGAGTCAGTCTAAGCGGTTTTTACTTCGACGAAAACAATAATTATAAAGATAGTTACAACTACTATTTTAAATTTTTCCCAAATGCTGGGTTCCTATTCTGGAGTATCAACGAATATGAGGGAGAACGGTATTTCACTATCTGGCAAACATACGGTGATATGAAAGTAATAGGCAAATATATTGTTGAAGTGATGAAATTGAATGATCTTAATTTGATTGTTACGGCAACACATCGAAGCGTGCGCGGTTTCATTAAAAAGTGGAACATGGAACGCGTTCCAACTATGGACTATACCTATAATGGTTTTAATTACAAGGTACTGAAAACGGTGCGAAAACACCTTGAAGCGACTTTGTAGAAAGGAAAAGCATGTTCACTTTTAACTTGCAATTATTTGGAGGTGGCGGTAAAAAGACGAAGGTGCAAAACATAAGCGCCAATTTACCACCGGCCGATGCCGACGAAAAGCAACTGTTACAAGGGCAAATGGGTTGGATAAACAAAACCAATCAAAGCGCCAACACCTTGCAAGGTATGGGCGATAAGGCCTTGAACAATGTAATCACTCCGGAATACCGCCAAATGTACAATGCATATCTGGGAACCAATAAAGGCAACCAAAATGCATTAGGTGCATTACAAAATCAAGTGGCAACGGCTGGAGCAAGAAATCTAACGGATAATACAAAATATGCTAATCAGTTAGGGGCCAGCGTTGATGCTATGAACAACGGCGCAAATCAATTGGCTAGTGAATACAACGGCGCATTATTGAAAAATCAAAATGCAATGGATAGTATCACAAACGGCCAATTACCGGCAGCGTATTCCGAAGCCAGACGACAAGCATTGAACAATGATTTACAGGCAACTGTAGGTAATGCAGTTTCTGGCCTAGCAAGTCGCGGCATTGTTAATTCTTCAATAACAGATAGTGCATTGAATGATATTAGCAAGAACGCATCAAATACACTTGCGGCACAATATTCAAATGATTTGGGCCAAGCGGCGGCGCTTAATTCGCAAGCATTTAACAATAGTTTGAGTGGTATCGGTGCAAAAATGGGCCTTTGGGGCAATACCTATAACAACCAACAAAACGGCATCGTAAATCAAGCTAACTTGTTAAATCAAGGGTACACAAATCAAATGAATAACGCCGGTACTACGGCGGGCCTTATTGGGCAACGTGAGGGATTGGCACAAAACCCAATCACAACTGGTAGTACAACACAAAGCGCAGCTATTCAACCGGCTAAGGATTACTATTCTATGAGCCAGTTGAATAACGCGGATCAAGAAGATTTATTAAACAGATATATGACATTACGCTATGGACTTGCACAACCAGCACAAACAATGGTTAAGCATGGTTCTGGCGGTTTCTTTGGAGGTCTTATGAAAGGATTTTGTTTTGTAGAAGGTACGGAAATTTCAACACCAGAAGGTGGTAAAGTTATTGAAAGCTTTGTAAATGGTGATAATGTTATTTCTTTAAATGCCGTTAATGATGTAATTGCATTGCATGATATGGGCGAAAAGGAAACACATCGCCTTGAAACGATTGATTGCCAAGTTACTACCACAGGTAGTGAAAAAGTATTAACTCCGGAAGGTCTTAAATTGGTCGAAGAACTCGCAATCGGTGAACCGATTATGACTGTACATGGCTATCAAGTTGTTACAGTATGCGAACCAACCGGCAATACTGAACAGGTATTTGAATTGCAATGTACTGGCGATAATTTATTCTATGCCAACGGTATTATGGCAGAAGGCATTAATGAAGCAGAATTGAAAGCGATTGCAGATGCAAAGAAAAAATCTGAAAACACCGGCAAAAAAGACGATAAAGGAACCGGTGAGGGAACAGATGAAACAAACGATCAAACAGATAAAAACCCGGAAGATACTGACGAAGTAACAGACGAAAAAACAACAAAGAAAACTTCCAAAGGTAAGAAATCGGAGAAAGTAGAGGAATAACACAATGGGCGTTATCTACGTAAAAGACTTTGAACCGTGGGCGGCGTTGGGAGAATTGGCCGGTCAATATTTCTCACATCGTTTAGGTGCATTGCAGAATAATAAAATGGCTAAAGGCTATCAAGCAATGTTAGGCGGTGGTGCTGGCGGAGAACAAGACCCGAACACCCCGCAAATTATGGATAATAATAACCGTATGGCGGGAATGGGTATGCAACAACCTAATAGCGCCGGCCAAATTAACCAGTTATTGTCAAATTCTAATAACACATTCGCCAATAACTTGATGCAAAAGAACAATATCGGATTATGGGGCGGCCAAAATCCAGCCGCACCAGCACAACCGATGCAAGCTAACACAGATGCACCGGCTGCACCAGTTCAACAACAAAACACGGGGTTATGGAATTTCCAAAACCTAAATAATACTGGTATTAATACAGGTTTACCGCAAACGTATCAAGAAATGATGCGACAAAGGGCAAATAACCCTTTTCGTGGGGCGCCCAAATTGGTAGAAAGTGGTAATACCAACGAGGATAAAGCGCCGGGCCAATATTCCATACCAGACAAAGCGACTGTAACAAGTGAAGCACGTAAAAGACTAGGGGCGAATACACTCGCCCTAGTCAAAGCTGGTTTTGATTTCAAGACCGCTCAAAGCCTTGCAAGCGATCAATATCAAAATGATGTAAATACAATGTATGCGCAACAAGTCAACGAGTATCAAGAAAAAGTGCTTGAACCAATGCGCCAACAAATCTTAAACAATCTTGTATTTACACAAGATAAAGACGGCAACCCGGTTGTAGATACCTACAACACAAAACGGGTTAAAGGATTAGCGCCAGCCGTTGCAAGATACAATTACCTAGCAAGTAAGGTAGGAGCCGGCACGATTGATATGAATAACTTGAACAGTATTGCGGCGCTTGATAAGCCAGATTACAAGTTTAGCAGCGCACAAAACGGCCATATTGTACGCTACAACATGGGCGACGGTACTATTCAAGATATGGGCGGCTATGGCAAGGTTGAAACGAAACAATTTGCTAACGGCCAAGTTATCGTAATGACACCAGACGGCCAAATGAAAAACATAGGTAATTTCGGCGCTAAAAACGTAAAAGTGATGCCAGATGGCAAAACATATATTGTTGGTACAGACGGCAGCATGCAATATGTAGGTATGCACGTTAAACCGGCAACGGCTACACAAACAGGCACAAGCGGATATAATGCGCAAGTATTACGTACGTTGTCCGCGCAGCATACTGCATGGGTTAAAGCTAATCCAGATAAGGACGAAAGCGAAAGTCCTTATTATGGTAAGTTACAAGGTGCATTGAACGGTACGCCAACGGCTGGCGGTGGTGGAACGCCAACGGTTAAACGGCAACCGACTTATTCAGCGGAAGAACAAGCAGCGATTTCCAAGCGCATGAACGAACTTTCAGCGCAAGGCTGGAGTGATGATCAGATTGCAGCGGAACTTGATGCGGCCGGTTACGGTAATTATAAATCGTGGTTAAAGTCTTATTAAACAAAGAGGTAAACAATGGGTGCATTTGATGATATTACAAGTCGTTATGGTAGTAATGCTAATAGCGGCAACGCCTTTGAAGATATAACAACCGAATACGGCTATGATGCGGATAATGTACCCAAGCCTACATTATGGGACGGCATCAAGAATAATGCGGAATGGGTAGCAAATGGCGTAGAAGATAAAGCATCTAGGGCGGCTAATCAAATAAGCACTACTGCTCGTAATATGAAAAATACCGTTGTTAATTGGTGGGATAACGCGAATGCTGCCGTAAGTGCTGCAAATGATGCGCATCGTGCATCTATCAGTAATTCGGTAGATGCGTACCGTAGGGGTGAAATTGATGCGACTGAACTAGATGAGGACGGCATGAACGATAATTATAAAACCGCTGATTATGATGCAAAATCAGCAGCGGCATATAATGCAATCGTTGGACGTCCGGCTGGCTATTTGGCAATTACTCCGTATGTACACCCTTATGTAAGGGCCGCGGCCGGCATATTGGCAGCACCTACAATCGTTGGTGATGCACAAGATATGTATTCGCAGAATTCTAGCAATTATGCGGAAGGCAATACGGAAAATATTATTGCAGATAGTCCAGCACTAACTACGGCAAAAGGTTTTCTTGTCGATCCAATAGCCAACCCTATTGGACGTGCTATTGATAGTCCGGGTGAATTCGCACAAAATATCGTTGATAATCCTTTTAATGTATGGGACGATGTATTCTTACCAGCTGGCATGATACATGGGGTTACACCTAAAAGAGTATCTGGCGCAATCGGTGAACGTGTTGGGCGTGTTGGTGAACATATCAAAGAAAAAGCGACTAATGCATTTGAGGATATTGGGGAACGATTTACCAAAAATGAACCTAAATTTGAAGAAGGTGTTATGTATAACGCCTTTGATGATATCCCAGTACCGGAAGAGGTAAACGCAGTAGAACCGCGCGAATATTCCGAAGGCGAATTGAACGGGCAACCTATGGAAGGAGAAACAGGCAATATTCAAGCGGACGTTTATAACCGTTATCGCATGAATGGATTGAGCGATGTTGAGGCAGCTGGCATGACCGGGAATATCGGTGCGGAAAGTAGTTTTAGTACGACTGTAACAAGTGGCGATGGCTACGGCTCCCGTGGTTTGGTTCAATTTACTGGTGATAGACTTAACGGCGAAAATGGTTTATTGAAATTTGCCGAAAATCGTGGATTAGATCCGTGGGACTGGAGAACGCAAGTCGATTTCAGTGTATGGGAATTGCATAACACCGAAAGCGCCGCATTAAAAGAAATGCGTGCTAGACCAGATGCAACACCGGCGGAAATGGCAAAAATCATTCGTGAATATTACGAAAGACCAGACCCAGCAGTTGCACGTGATAATGTTCGCGCAGAAATTGCGGAAGATACATTTAAAGGTAATTATGGAAGATACGAAAATGGGCCACGTGATACATCATTTAAAGATAGTAGCCTAGACCCTAATAGAGCATCACATGAAGAACCGTTTAGAGATGAGTTCATAGAACGTGATGCAGTAAAAGGAGAAGAGCCGCACACAGATTTGAATAGTTTCGTTGAAAATACCGAAAAGAAATCGGTTAAAAACGATGATTTAGGTATAAACTATCAAGGCGAAGGTGAAACGGCTCGTACAGGCGAAATAAACGATTTTCAGCCTAAAGACCGCATAAATACTGACTTTGTAGAAAGTGAAAAGCCTAAATTTGAAGAAAAAGCACTTGAAAATGATGTAAATAGTAGATTTCATTATGAAGAAGATGCACCAAACGTAAGTTTGAAAAATGCGATTGATGAATTACCACTAAAAGCACGTGAAACAATCGTCAACGAGTTAAAAGACGTTATTAAAAATGATGCATCTGAAACGCGATTTACAGAATTAGAAAATAAAGTACATTCTAATACAGAGATCTTGAAAGATTTAAACACAGCAACTAAGCCGGATGTTCCTAAAACGGAACTCGATGCGGTTAAGGCAAGATTATCTGAAAGCCTAGACGTACCGGTTGAAAGTTTGAACCGTGAATATATGGAAACGGTTCGCCGTGATCGTGCTGCCGAATTAATCACCGATACGCAAGAACTTAAAATGTTACAAGTGGAACCGGCAGAAGGTGGCGTGAGTCAATATGCTAAGCAGCCTAGCCAATTACTAGAACATGCAACGCATGAGCAAGTACACGATGCAGTTGTAAAAGCATTTGACGGCAACGAAGCAATGGCAAATCGCTATTTAGAAAGTAAAGGCGTTAGACCTACGGAACCGCTACAATATAGCACTAAAGGTAACGAAACACCACATACGGAACAAAGTGAAGGCGTTGAACGTATGGGGCGTGCCGTTAGTCGTCGTGAAATTATTGATAGTATCAATAACCTATTCAATCAGCGTATAAAAACAGGGAGATTGGGAACTAAAAACGCTAAGGGTTGGTATAATCCTAATAGCGATGTAATCCGTACGGGGGCATATGGTGATATCCCTACAATGATGCATGAGTTAGGTCATTACATTGATAACCACAATGGATTTAGCAATATTTCTAAGTTTGATACTGAATTGTTAGGTCAAGTCAAAAAGCGTTTTGGTGACGGATATGATAATTTGGATGCAGTCGGCAAGCGTAAAGAGGGGTATGCTGAATTCTTTAAGGATTATGTATCGGATAGGGCAAAAGCTAAACAGGACTTCCCGGAGTTTTATAAGTACTTTAAAGAAACTATAGAACGTGATAAGGCGTTAAATGGTACTGTTAATAAATTATCTAAACTGGCTCATGAATGGCACAAACAATCTAGTGCAGACCGCATCAAAGGATCTATTTCCTTTGAACGCACTTCTAAGGCAGAACGCATTATCACGGATGCTAAAGACGGGAACATTAAAGATATGCTTAATCGTGTTGCTAACGATGTGTATACGAAAACCGTTGATGAACTTAATCCATTACGTGAAATGGTCGAAGAGATAGAACGTGTTACAGGCGAGAAAATCCCATTCGAAGATAACCCGCTCATGCAAGCGTGGATTGCTCGTGGTTGGGTCGGTAAGGTTCAAGAGTTTTTGGCAAAAGGTAGACCCGAAAAGGGGATTCGTGCATTTGAGGATATCATTAAGGATATTCCTCAAAAAGAACATAAAGACTTTAGTGCTTATCTTGTAGCACTACATGATTTAGACCTACACCGTAACGGACAAATGGCTACATTTACACTAAAAGAGGATTTAGCGGCCGTTAGTCAGTACGAAAAACATCCTACATTTAAAAGTGCTGCTAAAGATATTCACCGTTTTCAAGATTATATACTTGCAGAACTCGTGAATAATGGGATATTAAAACCGGAAACATACCATTTATTGCGAAATAAATATCCTAACTATGTTCCGTTTTTCCGTGATTTCTCAACAGAGAGTATGGACGGGTTCTTTTCTAGTTCTAAAGGGTTTGTCAACGTGGCTAATCCTATTAAGCGGTTCAAGGGTAGTACACGTGATATTATTGATCCATTAGAAAGCATCGTAAAAAATACATACCAATTCTACAATGCAATCGAGCGAAATCATGTGGGTGTTACTTTTGCCAAATTAGCAAAGAAACCGGGCATAGGAACTATTGTCGAAGAAGTCAGAGGTAATAGACCAGCAAAATCTACCGACAATACATTTTCTGTTTGGGCTAAAGGAAAAAAAGTTGTATATGAAACAACTCCAGAATTAGCACAAACAATGAAAATGATGAATAAGGATACAAGCAATTTTATAACAAAAATATTGCAGTATCCGGCTAGTTGGTTACGTGCTGGTTCTACTGTTACTGCTGGCTTTGCTATCACAAATGCTTTGCGTGATACCATTTCGGCTGGTGTATTTTCTAAACATGGTTTTTTGCCTGTAGTTGATACATTTAGAGGGTTAGCACATTTCTTAAAGAAAGACCAGTTATATTGGGATTACGTAAAAAGTGGTGGTGCTCACGCTGCTATGGTAAGCCTTGATAGAGACTATTTGAGCGGACATTTAAGAGAATTATTTTCTCGTAAGTCCACATTGTCGAAAGTCGCAAGAAATCCTATGGAAGTGTTGCGCGCTATATCAGAAGCAACGGAAGTGGCTACCCGTTTAGGCGAATTTAGCAATGCTAGAAAAGGGTATACAGGGTTATACAGTCGTTTAACAAAAACCAATTTAAAACCTAAATCGCTAGGAGAAGCATCTATTGCAAGTCGTGATATTACGATTGATTTTAGCCGCACTGGTACACATACCAAAACTGCAAATAAAGTTGTAGCGTTCTTTAATGCGACTATCCAAGGCGGCGACAAATTAGTACGTGCATGGCGCGATGATCCGAAAGGTATGACGATTAAATCTACTTTGTTTATCACCTTACCTACAATTGCATTATGGTATTTGAATAAAGATAATTCAGCGTATCAAGAGTTGCCACAATGGGAAAAGGATACATTCTTCCATATTCCAGCTGGTAATAAATTTGTAAAAATACCTAAGCCGTTTGAATTAGGGTTGTTATACGGCACTACATTTGAACGTATGTTACAGTATTTTGATGATAAATCAACAGGCAGAAACGGAGTCGGTTTTAAAGGTTTAGGCGACAGAACGATTGATACACTATTGCCTGATGTATTGCCTACGGCTTTGTCTCCGATTTGGGAATGGTGGAGTAATTACTCTAAATTCAGACAAAGAAACATTGTACCTCAATCTCAAGAAAAACTACCGGATAAACTACAGTACGGATCTAATACATCTATGGTGGCTCGTAAAGTTGGCGACACATTCAACGTATCACCGTATAAAGTGGATAATACAATTATGGGTTATGGTGGTAACCTTGCTCGATTAGGCTTAGACATAACGGATGCTATTGGTGGTGCGAATGAAAAACGCCCTACTAAAGGTGTAACGGAGTTACCGGAAATACGCCGTTTCTTTGCTAAACCATATCAAAGTAGCGATAGTGTGCAACGTGTCTATGACGACTTTAAAGAACAAGAAAAACTACATAACGAACTAAAACTTACAGGGCAGAGACCGGAAGGCTATGACCCTAAGTTATACAATAAGTTGAAAAATGCACAAAATTCATTTAAAGCTATTAATAAAGCATCTAAAAAAATTATTGATAGCGAAACCATGTCTAGCGATGCGAAGAGGGAAAAGTTAGACAAACTAAATATTCAAAAAGCCAATGTAGCAAGAGGGGTATATGGCTTAGGGATTATAAAGGAGTAATAATGCAAATAGTGTTAGATTTCTTAATCGATAGTTGGAATTCTCTTACAACTAGCTTTATCTTAAAAACAATATTGAGCAGCGTTGCTGCGTTGGCTATATGGGTGATTGGTTTAAAACACGTTCAAATATTGGGCGTGTTTATTTTATTGGTGTTCGTTGATTTGCTTACGAAATGGGCGAGCATCGCTTATAAAATGTTGGTTGATGAATTCGGATATGATCCGGAGAAAATCGCCACGTGGGAAAAATACCGGGCTATACCTGTGGCATTTGAAAAACAACTCATAGCATCTAAATATATGCGTAAGGGGTTCATAGGTAAGGTTATGACATACGTAGCGGCTACAATAGCCGCTATTTTATTTGACGAGATGAGTGGGCAAAAACAGTTCGCCGTATCGTTGGTATGGCTATATTTAGGTTCGTCTGAATTCCTATCTATTCTGGAAAACCTAAGAGACGGTGGCAACGTATCTATGGGAAAATTTTTAGATTTGATTAGAACTAAAATTGAAAATAAGGTTAAATTATGAGGTGAAACATGAGGGGTATTGATGTAAGCGAAAATAACGGCGTAGTAGATTGGGGCGCAGTCAAAGCTAATGGCTTTGATTTTGCTATTATCCGCATCGGATATGGCCGAGGTAATTTAGATAGTGAGTTCTATAACAATATCAATGGTGCAATTAATGCCGGATTAGCGATTGGCGTATATCATTATTCCTACGCTATGAACGAGGAACACGCAGCAAGTGAAGCGGAATTTGTAATCAACACGCTCAATGATGCTGGTTTAACTGTGGATAAGTTGCCTATGGGCGTGTGGTTTGATATGGAAGATGCGGACGATTACAAGGCGGAACGTGGCATGCCAACAGACCAACAATTAACAAATATTTGTAGCGTGTTTATCAACAAATTATGGCAAGCTGGATATGTTAATACTGGCCTATATGCTAGTTATGATTGGTTAGAAAATGCATTAGATGTTAGCCAGTTAGGCGGTTGCGCTATTTGGTGCGCACAACTTAATAGCCAATGTGATTATGACAGAGCCAATCTATGGCAATACACATTTACCGAAAACATTGAGGGCAAGGAATTTGATGCGGATTTAGCATTGAACTGGCCTATTTAGGGGGTATTGTATGGATACTATCAAGCAATTCATAAAGGCGTATTTACCAGTTATCACAGTGGCATTACTTATGTTACTGGTGGTGGTTGCTGGCTCATTCGCATATAACGTGATACATACTAAGAAACTACAAGAGCCGATTATCTTAAATCAAGCAATCGTAAAGAACCCACAAAAATTAGGGGAAGCCTTAAATGTGACGCCAAAGGTAGCAAAGGAAGTTATTGCATACAGGGAAACGGCACAACCAGTAGCAACATACTATACTAAGGCGCCAACGCTACATGATGCGGCAGTAGTTACGAAAAACGCTATTAAGGATAAATCTCCGAATATTCCACCGGAAGCTATAGAAAAAAGCGATAGAACCGCAGTTGTAGAAAATACAGATGAAAATAAGGTTGACGTGTACAAAATCAACCTTAATAAAGTACATCGTATTATGGGCGGCGTTACTGTAATGGAAACGGGGAAGGTATACGAAACAATCGGTTATCAAGCTGGCGACTTTCAAAGTCTAGCGCATTTTGAAGGTAAGCATTTCAAAGGGGCCAGTGCTTTATATACATTTGCGAAATGGTAGGTGATCCATTATCTCCGCGCCGTGCGGTTCACGGCATACCGTTTTTAATTAAAAGGAGCAAACTATATGAAAACATTTACATTTGAAGGCAAAGTTCATGAATTCGCAGAAGATATTCAACCAAAACAAGACGGATTATACACGGCTACATTGACAGATAAAAACAATGTACGTTGTGAAATGTGGTTTGTAAATGGCGAATTGAAACGCCTTGTTGAATTAGATTAATAGTAAAAGGGGTACCATAGCGGTACCCCTCTTTTTTTTATTGCCGTCAAAAAATCGTCAAAAATTCATTTTGAAATATAATGTTTTTTGTAATTTGTTAAGAATGACCACAATGAAAAACTTTGATTATTACAATGTATTTTGAAATTTGAAATATTTTAAACCGATATACCCTTTTATGATTGATAAGAATGTCGACACACCTCCAACAGTAGAAAATCTATATAAGGAA
>ENA-UOJP01001146-UOJP01001146.1-human-gut-metagenome-genome-assembly--contig:-C102-NODE-1146-length-35945-cov-285.981165_pt1 | contig 35945 bp, 38 predicted proteins | sample MGYA00242353_ERZ723900 | MGnify/ENA metagenome assembly ERZ723900
TCTAAGTTACCAATTCTCGTCTGATGGCTACATACGGCGGTCAGTTTACGCTTACCGGAATGGGAACAAAAGCACATGATCTCTTTGTGTTGCCTTTGTGCAGAAAGCATCACAACGAGCTGCATACGGATACAGTGGCATTTGAAGATAAGTATGGCTCCCAACTGGAGCTGATATTTCGTTTTATCGATCGCGCGCTGACAATTGGCGTACTGGCGTAAGTGGAGAACGAGCATGAACCTTGAAGCCTTACCAAAATATTACTCCCCAAAATCTCCAAAATTGAGCGATGACGCTCCAGCGACAGGCACCGGTTGTTTAACAATTACGGATGTAATGGCAGCGCAGGGGATGGTGCAGTCGAAAGCACCACTTGGGTTGGCCTTATTTCTGGCAAAAGTTGGTGTTCAGGACCCTCAGTTTGCGATTGAAGGCCTGCTAAATTACGCGATGGCACTGGATAACCCGACATTGAACAAATTGAGTGAAGAAATCCGGTTACAGATTATTCCTTACCTCGTGAGTTTTGCCTTTGCTGATTACTCCAGGTCTGCGGCAAGTAAGGCTCGCTGTGAGCATTGTTCAGGTACGGGATTTTATAATGTATTGCGCGAAGTGGTGAAACACTACAGACGCGGGGAATCTGTAATCAAGGAAGAATGGGTGAAGGAACTATGTCAGCATTGCCATGGTAAGGGCGAAGCCAGCACAGCGTGCAGAGGGTGTAAGGGTAAAGGGATTGTTCTGGATGAAAAAAGAACCCGGTTTCATGGCGTACCGGTATATAAGATTTGTGGGCGTTGTAATGGAAACCGGTTTAGTCGTTTACCGACCACGCTGGCACGACGTCATGTCCAGAAGCTGGTACCAGACCTGACCGATTATCAGTGGTATAAGGGGTATGCGGACGTCATTGGTAAACTGGTAACAAAGTGCTGGCAGGAAGAAGCATACGCGGAAGCGCAATTGAGGAAGGTGACGAGATAAATGATTTTTGCTGAAGATGGCGACATGATGTTTGCATTTTTCAAAAAATATGGATAAAATTTTTTCAACGATGGGCTTTGTATACCCGACGTTAAGAAAAAGTAGAAAACCCGCTGATGAGCGGGTTTTGTGCTTTAAATGGGGCAATGGTAATGTTGAATCTCATCCCGGGACTCATGTCTGTTAACTTATTATTTAGCTGGTGACTTGGTTATTTGCCTGATGTTTAAAATGTTTTCTTCCAGTACAATGTCCCTAAACACAATGAGTCTGCTTATTATATTATTAGCAGAGCTATTACGGCCAAAGTACAGCATAAGCTTTTAAAGCCAATCAACCAGTCATCAAGACAGACGGGGTATTCATAAAAACTCTCGGTGATGCTGCCAACTTATTGATTTAGTGTATGATGGTGTTTTTGAGGTGCTCCAGTGGCTTCTGTTTCTATCAGCTGTCCCTCCTGTTCAGCTACTGACGGGGTGGTGCGTAACGGCAAAAGCACTGCCGGACATCAGCGCTATCTCTGCTCTCACTGCCGTAAAACATGGCAACTGCAGTTCACTTACACCGCTTCTCAACCCGGTACGCACCAGAAAATCATTGATATGGCCATGAATGGCGTTGGATGCCGGGCAACTGCCCGCATTATGGGCGTTGGCCTCAACACGGTTTTACGTCACTTAAAAAACTCAGGCCGCAGTCGGTAACCTCGCGCATACAACCGGGCAGTGATGTGATTGTCTGCGCTGAAATGGACGAACAGTGGGGCTACGTCGGTGCTAAATCACGTCAGCGCTGGCTGTTTTACGCGTATGACAGGATACGGAGGACAGTTGTGGCGCACGTTTTCGGTGAACGCACTCTGGCCACACTGGCGCGTCTTCTGAGCCTGCTGTCGGCCTTTGAGGTCGTGGTATGGATGACGGATGGCTGGCCGCTGTATGAATCACGCCTGAAGGGAAAGCTGCACGTTATCAGCAAGCGTTACACTCAGCGCATTGAGCGACATAATCTGAATCTGAGACAACATCTGGCAAGGCTGGGACGGAAGTCACTGTCGTTCTCAAAATCGGTGGAGCTGCATGACAAGGTCATCGGGCATTATCTGAACATAAAACACTATCAGTAAGTTGGAGTCACTACCTAAAAATGACTACCTGATCCATAGATAAACCTTCCATGTGATATGAGGGGGCGTAGTCTGCACGATTATCTAAATTGCTTCAATCTGGTCTGACCTGTTTTCTGAGCAATTCAGTAATGTCACTCTTTTCTTTGTTTGCTTCAGAAGAAACTCTTTTTTCTGAGCACAGTCTCCGGCGGCAGGCTTCAATGACCCAGGCTGAGAAATTCCCGGACCCTTTTTGCTCAAGAGCGATGTTAATTTGTTCAATCATTTGGTTAGGAAAGCGGATGTTGCGGGTTGTTGTTCTGCGGGTTCTGTTCTTAGTTGACATGAGGTTGCCCCGTATTCAGTGTCGCTGATTTGTATTGTCTGAAGTTGTTTTTACGTTAAGTTGATGCAGATCAATTAATACGATACCTGCGTCATAATTGATTATTTGACGTGGTTTGATGGCGTAGATGCACGTTGTGACATGTAGATGATAATTATTATCATTTTGCGGGTCCTTTCCGGCGATCCGACAGGTTACGGGGCGGCGACCTCGCGGGTTTTCGCTATTTATGAAAATTTTCCGGTTTAAGGCGTTTCCGTTCTTCTTCGTCGTAACTTAATGTTTTTATTTAAAATACCCCCTGAAAAGAAAGGAAACGACAGGTGCTGAAAACGGGCTTTTTGGCCTCTGTCGTTTCCTTTCTCTGTTTTTGGCCGTGGAATGAACAATGGAAGTCAACAAAAAGCAGCTGGCTGACATTTTCGGTGCGAGTATCCGTACCATTCAGAACTGGCAGGAACAGGGAATGCCCGTTCTGCGAGGCGGTGGCAAGGGTAATGAGGTGCTTTATGACTCTGCCGCCGTCATAAAATGGTATGCCGAAAGGGATGCTGAAATTGAGAACGAAAAGCTGCGCCGGGAAGTTGAAGAACTGCGGCAGGCCAGCGAGACAGATCTCCAGCCAGGGACTATTGAGTACGAACGCCATCGACTTACGCGTGCGCAGGCCGACGCACAGGAGCTGAAAAATGCCAGAGACTCCGCTGAAGTGGTGGAAACCGCATTCTGTACTTTCGTGCTGTCGCGGATCGCAGGTGAAATTGCCAGTATTCTCGACGGGATCCCCCTGTCGGTGCAGCGGCGTTTTCCGGAACTGGAAAACCGACATGTTGATTTCCTGAAACGGGATATCATCAAAGCCATGAACAAAGCAGCCGCGCTGGATGAACTGATACCGGGGTTGCTGAGTGAATATATCGAACAGTCAGGTTGACAGGCTGCGGCATTTTGTCCGCGCCGGGCTTCGTGCCCTGTTCAGGCCGGAGCCACAGACCGCCGTTGAATGGGCGGATGCCAATTACTATCTCCCGAAAGAATCCGCATACCAGGAAGGGCGCTGGGAAACACTGCCCTTTCAGCGGGCCATCATGAATGCGATGGGCAGCGACTACATCCGCGAGGTGAATGTGGTGAAGTCTGCCCGTGTTGGTTATTCCAAAATGCTGTTGGGTGTTTATGCCTACTTCATAGAGCATAAGCAGCGCAACACACTTATCTGGTTGCCGACGGATGGTGATGCCGAGAACTTTATGAAAACCCACGTCGAGCCGACCATCCGTGATATTCCATCGCTGCTGGCGCTGGCTCCGTGGTATGGCAAAAAGCACCGGGATAACACGCTCACCATGAAGCGTTTCACCAATGGTCGTGGCTTCTGGTGCCTGGGCGGTAAAGCGGCAAAAAACTACCGTGAAAAGTCGGTGGATGTGGCGGGTTATGATGAACTTGCTGCCTTTGATGATGATATTGAACAGGAAGGCTCCCCGACGTTCCTGGGCGACAAGCGTATTGAAGGCTCGGTCTGGCCAAAGTCCATCCGTGGCTCGACGCCTAAAGTGAGAGGCACCTGCCAGATTGAGCGTGCTGCCAGTGAATCCCCGCATTTTATGCGTTTTCATGTTGCCTGCCCGCACTGCGGGGAGGAGCAGTATCTTAAATTTGGCGATAAAGAGACGCCGTTTGGCCTCAAATGGACGCCGGATGATCCCTCCAGCGTGTTTTATCTCTGCGAGCATAATGCCTGCGTCATCCGCCAGCAGGATCTGGACTTTACTGATGCCCGTTATATCTGCGAAAAGACCGGGATCTGGACCCGTGATGGCATTCTCTGGTTTTCGTCATCCGGTGAAGAGATTGAGCCGCCTGACAGTGTGACCTTTCACATCTGGACAGCGTACAGCCCGTTCACCACCTGGGTGCAGATTGTCAAAGACTGGATGAAAACGAAAGGGGATACGGGAAAACGTAAAACCTTCGTGAACACCACGCTCGGTGAGACGTGGGAGGCGAAAATCGGCGAACGTCCGGATGCTGAAGTGATGGCAGAGCGGAAAGAGCATTATTCAGCGCCCGTTCCTGACCGTGTGGCTTACCTGACCGCCGGTATCGACTCCCAGCTGGACCGCTACGAAATGCGCGTATGGGGATGGGGGCCGGGTGAGGAAAGCTGGCTGATTGACCGGCAGATTATTATGGGCCGCCACGACGACGAGCAGACGCTGCTGCGTGTGGATGAGGCCATCAATAAAACCTACACCCGCCGGAATGGTGCAGAAATGTCGGTATCCCGTATCTGCTGGGATACTGGCGGGATTGACCCGACCATTGTGTATGAACGCTCGAAAAAACATGGGCTGTTCAGGGTGATCCCCATTAAAGGTGCATCCGTATACGGAAAGCCGGTGGCCAGCATGCCACGTAAGCGAAACAAAAACGGGGTTTACCTTACCGAAATCGGTACCGATACCGCGAAAGAGCAGATTTATAACCGCTTCACACTGACGCCGGAAGGGGATGAACCGCTTCCCGGTGCCGTTCACTTCCCGAATAACCCGGATATTTTTGATCTGACCGAAGCGCAGCAGCTGACTGCTGAAGAGCAGGTCGAAAAATGGGTGGATGGCAGGAAAAAAATACTGTGGGACAGCAAAAAGCGACGCAATGAGGCACTCGACTGCTTCGTTTATGCGCTGGCGGCGCTGCGCATCAGTATTTCCCGCTGGCAGCTGGATCTCAGTGCGCTGCTGGCGAGCCTGCAGGAAGAGGATGGTGCAGCAACCAACAAGAAAACACTGGCAGATTACGCCCGTGCCTTATCCGGAGAGGATGAATGACGCGACAGGAAGAACTTGCCGCTGCCCGTGCGGCACTGCATGACCTGATGACAGGAAAACGGGTGGCAACGGTACAGAAAGACGGACGGAGAGTGGAGTTTACGGCCACTTCCGTGTCTGACCTGAAAAAATACATTGCGGAGCTGGAAGTGCAGACCGGCATGACACAGCGACGCAGGGGACCTGCAGGATTTTATGTATGAAAACGTCCACCATTCCCACCCTTCTGGGGCCGGACGGCATGACATCACTGCGTGAATATGCCGGTTATCACGGCGGTGGCAGCGGATTTGGTGGGCAGTTGCGGGCGTGGAATCCACCGAGTGAAAGTGTGGATGCAGCCCTGCTGCCCAACTTTACCCGTGGCAATGCCCGCGCGGACGATCTGGTACGCAATAACGGCTATGCTGCCAACGCCATCCAGCTGCATCAGGATCATATCGTCGGGTCTTTTTTCCGGCTCAGTCATCGCCCAAGCTGGCGCTATCTGGGCATCGGGGAGGAAGAAGCCCGTGCCTTTTCCCGCGAGGTTGAAGCGGCATGGAAAGAGTTTGCCGAGGATGACTGCTGCTGCATTGACGTTGAGCGAAAACGCACGTTTACCATGATGATTCGGGAAGGTGTGGCCATGCACGCCTTTAACGGTGAACTGTTCGTTCAGGCCACCTGGGATACCAGTTCGTCGCGGCTTTTCCGGACACAGTTCCGGATGGTCAGCCCGAAGCGCATCAGCAACCCGAACAATACCGGCGACAGCCGGAACTGCCGTGCCGGTGTGCAGATTAATGACAGCGGTGCGGCGCTGGGATATTACGTCAGCGAGGACGGCTATCCTGGCTGGATGCCGCAGAAATGGACATGGATACCCCGTGAGTTACCCGGCGGGCGCGCCTCGTTCATTCACGTTTTTGAACCCGTGGAGGACGGGCAGACCCGCGGTGCAAATGTGTTTTACAGCGTGATGGAGCAGATGAAGATGCTCGACACGCTGCAGAACACGCAGCTGCAGAGCGCCATTGTGAAGGCGATGTATGCCGCCACCATTGAGAGTGAGCTGGATACGCAGTCAGCGATGGATTTTATTCTGGGCGCGAACAGTCAGGAGCAGCGGGAAAGGCTGACCGGCTGGATTGGTGAAATTGCCGCGTATTACGCCGCAGCACCGGTCCGGCTTGGAGGCGCAAAAGTGCCGCACCTGATGCCGGGTGACTCACTGAACCTGCAGACGGCTCAGGACACGGATAACGGCTACTCCGTGTTTGAGCAGTCACTGCTGCGGTATATCGCTGCCGGACTGGGTGTCTCGTATGAGCAGCTTTCCCGGAATTACGCCCAGATGAGCTACTCCACGGCACGGGCCAGCGCGAACGAGTCGTGGGCGCACTTTATGGGGCGGCGAAAATTCGTCGCATCCCGTCAGGCGAGCCAGATGTTTCTGTGCTGGCTGGAAGAGGCTATCGTTCGCCGCGTGGTGACGTTACCTTCAAAAGCGCGCTTCAGCTTTCAGGAAGCCCGCAGTGCCTGGGGGAACTGTGACTGGATAGGCTCCGGTCGTATGGCCATCGATGGTCTGAAAGAAGTGCAGGAAGCGGTGATGCTGATAGAAGCCGGACTGAGCACCTACGAGAAAGAGTGCGCGAAACGCGGTGACGACTATCAGGAAATTTTTGCCCAGCAGGTCCGTGAAACGATGGAGCGCCGCGCAGCCGGTCTTAAACCGCCCGCCTGGGCGGCTGCGGCATTTGAATCCGGGCTGCGACAATCAACAGAGGAGGAGAAGAGTGACAGCAGAGCTGCGTAATCTCCCGCATATTGCCAGCATGGCCTTTAATGAGCCGCTGATGCTTGAACCCGCCTATGCGCGGGTTTTCTTTTGTGCGCTTGCAGGCCAGCTAGGGATCAGCCGCCTGACGGATGCGGTGTCCGGCGACAGCCTGACTGCCCAGGAGGCACCCGCGACGCTGGCGTTAGCCGGTGATGGTGACGGACCACGACAGGCCCGCAGTTATCAGGTCATGAACGGCATCGCCGTGCTGCCGGTGTCCGGTACGCTGGTCAGCCGGACGCGGGCGCTGCAGCCTTATTCGGGGATGACCGGTTACAACGGCATTATCGCCCGTCTGCAACAGGCTGCCAGTGACCCGATGGTGGACGGCATTCTGCTCGATATGGACACGCCCGGTGGAATGGTGGCAGGGGCATTTGACTGCGCTGACATCATCGCCCGTGTGCGTGACATAAAACCTGTATGGGCGCTGGCCAACGACATGAACTGCAGTGCAGGTCAGCTGCTTGCCAGCGCCGCCTCCCGGCGTCTGGTCACGCAGACCGCCCGGACAGGCTCCATCGGCGTCATGATGGCTCACAGTAATTACGGTGCTGCGCTGGAGAAACAGGGCGTGGAAATCACGCTGATTTACAGCGGCAGCCATAAGGTGGATGGCAACCCCTACAGCCATCTTCCGGATGACGTCCGGGAGACACTGCAGTCCCGGATGGATGCAACCCGCCAGATGTTTGCGCAGAAGGTGTCGGCATATACCGGCCTGTCCGTGCCGGCTGTGCTGGATACCGAGGCTGCAGTGTACAGCGGTCAGGAGGCCATTGATGCCGGACTGGCTGATGAACTTGTTAACAGCAGCGATGCGATCACCGTCATGCGTGATGCACTGGATGCACGTAAATCCCGTCTCTCAGGAGGGCGAATGACCAAAGAGACTCAATCAACAACTGTTTCAGCCACCGCTTCGCAGGCTGACGTTACTGACGTGGTGCAAGCGACGGAGGGCGAAAACGCCAGCGCGGCGCAGCCGGACGTGAACGCGCAGATCACCGCAGCGGTTGCGGCAGAAAACAGCCGCATTATGGGGATCCTCAACTGTGAGGAGGCTCACGGACGCGAAGAACAGGCGCGCGTGCTGGCAGAAACCCCCGGAATGACCGTGGAAACGGCCCGCCGCATTCTGGCCGCAGCACCACAGAGTGCACAGGCGCGCAGTGACACTGCGCTGGCATCGTCTGATGCAGGGTGCACCGGCACCACTGGCTGCAGGTAACCCGGCATCTGATGCCGTTAACGATTTGCTGAACACACCAGTGTAAGGGATGTTTATGACGAGCAAAGAAACCTTTACCCATTACCAGCCGCTGGGCAACAGTGATCCGGCTCATACCGCAACCGCGCCCGGCGGATTGAGTGCGAAAGCGCCTGCAATGACTCCGCTGATGCCGGATACCGCCACCCGTAAGCTGGTTGCGTGGGATGGCACCACCGACGGTGCTGCCGTTGGCATTCTGGCTGTTGCAGCTGACCAGACCAGCACCACGCTGACGTTCTACAAGTCCGGCACGTTCCGTTATGAGGATGTGCTCTGGCCGGAGGCTGCCAGCGACGAGACGAAAAAACGGACCGCGTTTGCCGGAACGGCAATCAGCATCGTTTAACTTTACCCTTCATCACTAAAGGCCGCCTGTGCGGCTTTTTTTACGGGATTTTTTTTATGTCGATGTACACAACCGCCCAGCTGCTGGCGGCAAATGAGCAGAAATTTAAGTTTGATCCGCTGTTTCTGCGTCTCTTTTTCCGTGAGAGCTATCCCTTCACCACGGAGAAAGTCTATCTCTCACAAATTCCGGGACTGGTAAACATGGCGCTGTACGTTTCGCCGATTGTTTCCGGTGAGGTTATCCGTTCCCGTGGCGGATCCACCTCTGAATTTACGCCGGGATATGTCAAACCCAAGCATGAGGTGAATCCGCAGATGACCCTGCGTCGCCTGCCGGATGAAGATCCGCAGAATCTGGCGGACCCGGCTTACCGCCGCCGTCGCATCATCATGCAGAACATGCGTGACGAAGAGCTGGCCATTGCTCAGGTCGAAGAGATGCAGGCCGTTTCTGCCGTGCTTAAGGGCAAATACACCATGACCGGTGAAGCCTTCGATCCGGTTGAGGTGGATATGGGCCGCAGTGAGGCGAATAACATCACGCAGTCCGGCGGCACGGAGTGGAGCAAGCGTGACAAGTCCACGTATGACCCGACCGACGATATCGAAGCCTACGCGCTGAACGCCAGCGGTGTGGTGAATATCATCGTGTTTGATCCGAAAGGCTGGGCGCTGTTCCGTTCCTTCAAAGCCGTCAAGGAGAAGCTGGATACCCGTCGTGGCTCTCATTCCGAACTGGAGACAGCGGTGAAAGACCTGGGTAAAGCGGTGTCCTATAAGGGGATGTATGGCGATGTTGCCATCGTCGTGTATTCCGGACAGTACGTGGAAAACGGCGTCAAAAAGAACTTCCTGCCGGACAACACGATGGTGCTGGGGAACACTCAGGCACGCGGTCTGCGCACCTATGGTTGCATTCAGGATGCGGACGCACAGCGCGAAGGCATTAACGCCTCTGCCCGTTACCCGAAAAACTGGGTGACCACCGGCGACCCGGCGCGTGAGTTCACCATGATTCAGTCAGCACCGCTGATGCTGCTGGCTGACCCTGATGAGTTCGTGTCTGTACAACTGGCGTAATCATGGCCCTTCGGGGCCATTGTTTCTCTGTGGAGGAGTCCATGACGAAAGATGAACTGATTGCCCGTCTCCGCTCGCTGGGTGAACAACTGAACCGTGATGTCAGTCTGACGGGGACGAAAGAAGAACTGGCGCTCCGTGTGGCAGAGCTGGAAGAGGAGCTTGATGACACGGGCGACACTGCCGGTCAGGATACCCCTCTCAGCCCGGAAAATGTGCTGACCGGGCATGAACATGAGGTGGTATCAGCGCAGCCGGATACCGTGATTCAGGATACGGCTGAACTGGTCACGGTCGTGGCACTGGTGACGCTGCATACTGATGCACTTCACGCCACGCGGGATGAACCTGTGGCATTTGTGCTGCCGGGAACGGCGTTCCGTGTCTCTGCCGGTGTGGCAGCTGAAATGACAGCGCGCGGCCTGGCCAGAATGCAATAACGGGAGGCGCTGTGGCTGATTTCGATAACCTGTTCGATGCTGCCATTGCCTGCGCCGATGAAACGATACGCGGGTACATGGGAACGTCAGCCACCATGACATCCGGTGAGCAGTCCGGTGCTGTGATACGTGGTGTTTTTGATGACCCTGAAAATATCAGCTATGCCGGACAGGGCGTGCGCGTTGAAGGCTCCAGCCCGTCCCTGTTTGTCCGGACTGATGATGTGCGGCAGCTGCGGCGCGGCGACACGCTGACCATCGGTGAGGAAAACTTCTGGATAGACCGGATTTCGCCGGATGATGGCGGAAGCTGTCATCTCTGGCTTGGGCGGGGCGTACCGCCTGCCGTTAACCGTCGCCGCTGAAAGGGGGATGTATGGCCATAAAAGGTCTTGAGCAGGCCGTTGAAAACCTCAGCCGTATCAGCAGAACGGCGGTGCCCGGTGCCGCCGCAATGGCCATTAACCGCGTTGCTTCATCCGCGATATCGCAGTCGGCGTCACAGGTTGCCCGTGAGACAAAGGTACGCCGGAAACTGGTAAAGGAAAGGGCCAGGCTGAAAAGGGCCACAGTCAAAAATCCGCAGGCCAGAATCAAAGTTAACCGGGGGGATTTGCCCGTAATCAGGCTGGGTAACGCGCGGGTTGTCCTGTCCCGACGCAGGCGTCGTAAAAAGGGGCAGCGTTCATCCCTGAAAGGTGGCGGCAGCGTGCTTGTGGTGGGAAACCGTCGTATTCCCGGCGCGTTTATTCAGCAACTGAAAAATGGCCGCTGGCATGTCATGCAGCGTGTGGCCGGGAAAAACCGTTACCCCATTGATGTGGTGAAAATTCCGATGGCGGTGCCGCTGACCACGGCGTTTAAACAGAATATTGAGCGGATACGGCGTGAGCGTCTTCCGAAAGAGCTGGGCTATGCGCTGCAGCATCAACTGAGGATGGTAATAAAGCGATGAAACATACTGAACTCCGTGCAGCCGTACTGGATGCACTGGAAAAATATGACACCGGGGCGACGCTTTTTGATGGTCGCCCCGCTGTTTTTGATGAGGCGGATTTTCCGGCAATTGCCGTTTATCTCACCGGCGCTGAATACACGGGCGAAGAGCTGGACAGCGATACCTGGCAGGCGGAGCTGCATATTGAAGTTTTCCTGCCTGCTCAGGTGCCGGATTCAGCGCTGGATTCGTGGATGGAGTCCCGGATTTATCCGGTGATGAGCGATATCCCGGCACTGTCAGATTTGATCACCAGTATGGTGGCCAGTGGCTATGACTACCGACGCGACGATGATGCGGGCCTGTGGAGTTCAGCCGATCTGACTTATGTCATTACCTATGAAATGTGAGGACGATATGCCTGTACCAAATCCTACAATGCCGGTGAAAGGTGCCGGGACCACACTGTGGGTTTATAAGGGGAACGGTGACCCTTATGCGAACCCGCTTTCAGACGTGGACTGGTCGCGTCTGGCAAAAGTTAAAGACCTGACGCCCGGCGAACTGACCGCTGAGTCCTATGACGACAGCTATCTCGATGATGAAGATGCGGACTGGACTGCGACCGGGCAGGGGCAGAAATCAGCCGGAGATACCAGCTTCACGCTGGCGTGGATGCCCGGAGAACAGGGGCAGCAGGCGCTGCTGGCGTGGTTTAATGAAGGTGATACCCGTGCCTATAAAATCCGCTTCCCGAACGGCACGGTCGATGTGTTCCGTGGCTGGGTCAGCAGTATCGGTAAAGCGGTGACGGCGAAGGAAGTGATCACCCGCACGGTGAAGGTCACCAATGTGGGACGCCCGTCGATGGCAGAAGATCGCAGCACGGTCACAGCGGCAACCGGCATGACCGTGACGCCTGCCAGCACCTCGGTGGTGAAAGGGCAGAGCACGACGCTGACCGTGGCATTCCAGCCGGAAGGCGCAACCGACAAGAGCTTCCGTGCGGTGTCTGCGGATAAAACAAAAGCCACCGTGTCGGTCAGTGGTATGACCATCACCGTGAACGGCGTTGCTGCAGGCAAGGTCAACATTCCGGTTGTATCCGGTAATGGTGAGTTTGCTGCGGTTGCAGAAATCACCGTCACCGCCAGTTAATCCGGAGAGTCAGCGATGTTCCTGAAAACCGAATCATTTGAACATAACGGCGTGACCGTCACGCTTTCTGAACTGTCAGCCCTGCAGCGTATTGAGCATCTCGCCCTGATGAAACGGCAGGCAGAACAGGCGGAGTCAGACAGCAACCGGAAGTTTACTGTGGAAGACGCCATCAGAACCGGTGCTTTTGTGGTGGCGATGTCCCTGTGGCATAACCATCCGCAGAAGACAAAGCTGCCTTCCATGAATGAAGCCGTTAAACAGATTGAGCAGGAAGTGCTTACCACCTGGCCTACAGAGGCAATTTCTCATGCTGAAAACGTGGTGTACCGGCTGTCCGGTATGTATGAGTTTGTGGTGAATGATGCCCCTGAACAGGCAGAGGACGCCGGGTCTGCAGAGCCTGTTTCTGCGGGAAAGTGTTCGACGGTGAGCTGAGTTTTGCCCTGAAACTGGCGCGTGAGATGGGGCGACCTGACTGGCGCGCCATGCTTGCCGGGATGTCATCCACAGAGTATGCCGACTGGCACCGCTTTTACAGTACCCATTATTTTCATGATGTTCTGCTGGATATGCACTTTTCCGGGCTGACGTACACCGTGCTCAGCCTGTTTTTCAGCGATCCGGATATGCATCCGCTGGATTTCAGTCTGCTGAACCGGCGTGAGGCTGACGAAGAGCCTGAAGATGATGTGCTGATGCAGAAAGCGGCAGGGCTTGCCGGAGGCGTCCGCTTTGACCCGGACGGGAATGAAGTTATCCCCGCTTCCCCGGATGTGACGGGCATGACGGAGGATGACGTAATGCTGATGACAGTATCAGAAGGGATCGCAGGAGGAGTCCGGTATGGCTGAACCGGTAGGCGATCTGGTCGTTGATTTAAGTCTGGATGCGGCCAGATTTGACGAGCAGATGGCCAGAGTCAGGCGTCATTTTTCCGGTACGGAAAGTGATGCGAAAAAAACAGCGGCAGTCGTTGAACAGTCGCTGAGCCGACAGGCGCTGGCTGCACAGAAAGCGGGGATTTCCGTCGGGCAGTATAAAGCTGCCATGCGTATGCTGCCTGCGCAGTTCACCGACGTGGCCACGCAGCTTGCAGGCGGGCAAAGTCCGTGGCTGATCCTGCTGCAACAGGGTGGTCAGGTTAAGGACTCCTTCGGCGGGATGATCCCCATGTTCCGGGGGCTTGCCGGTGCGATCACCCTGCCGATGGTCGGGGCCACCTCGCTGGCGGTGGCGACCGGTGCGCTGGCGTATGCCTGGTATCAGGGTAACTCAACCCTGTCCGATTTCAACAAAACGCTGGTCCTTTCCGGTAATCAGTCGGGTCTGACGGCAGATCGTATGCTGGTCCTGTCCAGAGCCGGGCAGGCGGCAGGGCTGACGTTTAACCAGACCAGCGAGTCACTCAGTGCACTGGTTAAGGCGGGGGTAAGCGGTGAGGCTCAGATTGCGTCCATCAGCCAGAGTGTGGCGCGTTTCTCCTCTGCATCCGGCGTGGAGGTGGACAAGGTCGCTGAAGCCTTCGGGAAGCTGACCACTGACCCGACGTCGGGGCTGACGGCGATGGCGCGCCAGTTCCATAACGTGACGGCGGAGCAAATTGCGTATGTTGCTCAGTTGCAGCGTTCCGGCGATGAGGCCGGGGCATTGCAGGCGGCGAACGAGGCCGCAACGAAAGGGTTTGATGACCAGACCCGTAAACTGAAAGATAACATGGGTACGCTGGAGACCTGGGCAGACAAGACTGCACAGGCATTCAAATCCATGTGGGATGCGGTGCTGGATATTGGTCGCCCGGACTCCTCTGCAGATATGCTCGCCAAAGCTGAAAAGGCTTTTGATGAAGCGGATAAAAAATGGCAGTGGTATCAGAGCCGAAGCCACCGGCGCGGTAAAACGTCAGCATTTCTTGCCAATCTCCGGGGGGCATGGGAGAAGAGAGAGAATGCGCGACTTGGGCTTTCAGCCGCCACGTTGCAGGCAGATCTTGAAAAGGCCAGTGAGATGGCAGCAAAAGATCGGGCCGAGTCTGAGGCATCACGGCTGAAATATACCGAAGAGGCGCAGAAGGCTTATGAACGCCTGCAGACGCCGCTGGAGAAATATACCGCCCGTCAGGAAGAACTGAATAAGGCCCTGAAAGACGGAAAAATCCTGCAGACAGATTACAACACGCTGATGGCGGCGGCGAAAAAGGACTATGAAGCGACACTGAAAAAGCCGAAGCAGTCCGGCGTGAAGGTGTCTGCAGGAGAGCGTCAGGAAGACAGTGCTCATGCCGCCCTGCTGACGCTTCAGGCAGAACTCCGGACGCTGGAGAAGCATGCCGGAGCGAATGAGAAAATCAGCCAGCAGCGCCGGGATTTGTGGAAGGCGGAAAGTCAGTTCGCGGTACTGGAGGAGGCGGCGCAACGTCGCCAGCTGTCCGCACAGGAGAAATCCCTGCTGGCGCATAAAGATGAGACGCTGGAGTACAAACGCCAGCTGGCTGCACTTGGCGATAAGGTCACGTATCAGGAGCACCTGAACGCGCTGGCGCAGCAGGCGGATAAATTCGCACAGCAGCAACGGGCAAAACGGGCCGCCATTGATGCAAAAAACCGGGGGCTGACTGACCGGCAGGCAGCGCGGGACGCCACGGAACAGCGCCTGAAGGAACAGTATGGCGATAATCCGCTGGCGCTGAATAGCGTCATGTCAGAGCAGAAAAAGACCTGGGCGGCTGAAGACCAGCTTCGCGGGAGCTGGATGGCAGGCCTCAGGTCAGGCTGGAGTGAGTGGGAAGAGAGCGCCACGGACAGTATGTCGCAGGTTAAAAGTGCAGCCACGCAGACCTTTGATGGTATTGCACAGAATATGGCGGCGATGCTGACCGGCAGTGAGCAGAACTGGCGCAGCTTCACCCGTTCCGTGCTGTCCATGATGACAGAAATTCTGCTTAAGCAGGCAATGGTGGGGATTGTCGGAAGTATCGGCAGCGCCATTGGCGGCGGCGCATCAGCGTCAGGCGTTACAGCCATTCAGGCAGCTGCGGCGAAATTCCATTTTGCGACCGGAGGATTTACGGGAACCGGCGGCAAATATGAGCCAGCGGGGATTGTTCACCGTGGTGAATTTGTCTTCACGAAGGAGGCAACCAGCCGGATTGGCGTGGGGAATCTTTACCGGCTTATGCGCGGCTATGCCACCGGCGGTTATGTCGGTACACCGGGCAGCATGGCGGACAGTCGGTCGCAGGCGTCCGGGACGTTTGAGCAGAATAACCATGTGGTGATTAACAACGACGGCACGAACGGTCAGATAGGGCCACAGGCGCTGAAGGCTGTTTATGACGTAGCCCGTAAGGCGGCAATGGATGTTGTGACCGGGCAGATGCGTGATGGTGGTCTGTTCTCCGGAGGTGGACGATGAAAACCTTCCGCTGGAAAGTGAAACCCGGTATGGATGTGGCTTCGGCCCCTTCTGTAAGAAAGGTGCGCTTTGGTGATGGCTATTCCCAGCGAGCGCCTGCCGGGCTGAATGCCAACCTGAAAACGTACAGCGTGACGCTTTCTGTTCCCCGTTGGGAGGCCGCGGCGCTGGAGTCGTTTCTGGAAGAGCACGGGGGCTGGAAAGCCTTTCTGTGGACGCCGCCTTATGAGTGGCGGCAGATAAAGGTGACCTGCGCAAAATGGTCGTCGCGGGTCAGTATGCTGCGTGTTGAGTTCAGCGCAGAGTTTGAACAGGTGGTGATCTGATGCAGGATATCCGGCAGGAAACACTGAATGAATGCACCCGTGCGGAGCAGTCGGCCAGCGTGGTGCTCTGGGAAATCGATCTGACAGAGGTCGGTGGAGAACGTTATTTTTTCTGTAATGAGCAGAACGAAAAAGGTGAGCCGGTCACCTGGCAGGGGCGACAGTATCAGCCGTATCCCATTCAGGGGAGTGGTTTTGAACTGAATGGCAAAGGCACCAGTACGCGCCCCACGCTGACGGTTTCTAACCTGTACGGTATGGTCACCGGGATGGCGGAAGATCTGCAGAGTCTGGTCGGCGGAACGGTGGTCCGGCGTAAGGTTTACGCCCGTTTTCTGGATGCGGTGAACTTCGTCAACGGAAACAGCGACGCCGATCCGGAGCAGGAGGTGATCAGCCGCTGGCGCATCGAGCAGTGCAGCGAACTGAGCGCGGTCAGTGCCTCTTTTGTACTGTCCACGCCGACGGAAACGGATGGTGCCGTTTTTCCGGGGCGCATCATGCTGGCCAACACCTGCACCTGGACCTATCGCGGTGATGAGTGCGGTTATAGCGGTCCGGCGGTCGCGGATGAATATGACCAGCCGACGTCCGATATCACGAAGGATAAATGCAGCAAATGCCTGAGTGGCTGTAAGTTTCGCAATAACGTCGGCAACTTTGGCGGCTTCCTTTCCATTAACAAACTTTCGCAGTAAATCCCATGACACAGACAGAATCAGCGATTCTGGCGCACGCCCGGCGATGTGCGCCAGCGGAGTCGTGCGGCTTCGTGGTGAGAACGCCGGAGGGGGAAAGATATTTTCCCTGCGTGAATATCTCCGGTGAGCCGGAGGCGTATTTCCGTATGTCGCCGGAAGACTGGCTGCAGGCAGAAATGCAGGGTGAGATTGTGGCGCTGGTCCACAGCCACCCCGGTGGTCTGCCCTGGCTGAGTGAGGCCGACCGGCGGCTGCAGGTGCAGAGTGATTTGCCGTGGTGGCTGGTCTGCCGAGGGACGATTCATAAGTTCCGCTGTGTGCCGCATCTCACCGGGCGGCGCTTTGAGCACGGGGTGACGGACTGTTACACGCTGTTCCGGGATGCTTATCATCTGGCGGGGACTGAGATGCCGGATTTTCATCGCGAGGATGACTGGTGGCGTCACGGTCAGAATCTCTATCTGGATAATCTGGAGGCCACAGGGCTGTATCAGGTGCCGTTGTCATCAGCACAACCGGGCGATGTGCTGCTGTGCTGTTTTGGTTCATCGGTGCCGAATCATGCCGCCATTTACTGTGGTGATGGCGAGCTGCTGCACCATATTCCTGAACAACTGAGCAAACGAGAGAGGTATACCGACAAATGGCAGCGACGCACACACTCCCTCTGGCGTCACCGGGCATGGCACGCATCTGCCTTTACGGGGATTTGCAACGATTTGGCCGCCGCATCGATCTTCGTGTGAAAACGGGGGCTGAAGCTATCCGGGCGCTGGCCACACAGCTCCCGGCGTTTCGTCAGAAACTGAGCGACGGCTGGTATCAGGTACGGATTGCCGGGCGGGACGTCAGCACGTCCGGGTTAACGGCGCAGTTACATGAGACTCTGCCTGATGGCGCTGTGATTCATATTGTTCCCAGAGTCGCCGGGGCCAAGTCAGGTGGCGTATTCCAGGTTGTCCTGGGGGCTGCCGCCATTGCCGGATCATTCTTTACCGCTGGAGCCACCCTTGCAGCATGGGGGGCAGCCATTGGGGCCGGTGGTATGACCGGCATCCTGTTTTCTCTCGGTGCCAGTATGGTGCTCGGTGGTGTGGCGCAGATGCTGGCACCGAAAGCCAGAACTCCCCGTACACAGACAACGGATAACGGCAAACAGAACACCTATTTTTCCTCACTGGATAACATGGTTGCTCAGGGCAATGTTCTGCCTGTTCTGTACGGTGAAATGCGTGTGGGGTCGCGGGTGGTTTCTCAGGAGATCAGCACGGCAGACGAAGGGGACGGTGGTCAGGTTGTGGTGATTGGTCGCTGATGCAAAATGTTTTATGTGAAACCGCCTCCGGGCGGTTTTATCGTTTATGGAGCATGACGAATGGGTAAAGGCAGCAGTAAGGGGCATACCCCGCGCGAAGCGAAGGACAACCTGAAGTCCACGCAGCTGCTGAGTGTGATCGATGCCATCAGCGAAGGGCCGGTTGAAGGTCCGGTGGATGGATTAAAAAGCGTGCTGCTGAACAGTACGCCGGTGCTGGACAGTGAGGGGAATACCAATATCTCCGGTGTCACGGTGGTGTTCCGGGCAGGTGAGCAGGAGCAGTCACCGCCGGAGGGGTTTGAATCCTCCGGCTCCGAGACGGTGCTGGGTACGGAAGTGAAATATGACACGCCGATCACCCGGACCATCACGTCGGCAAACATCGACCGTCTGCGCTTTACCTTCGGTGTGCAGGCACTGGTGGAAACCACCTCAAAGGGTGACCGGAATCCGTCGGAAGTCCGCCTGCTGGTTCAGATACAGCGTAACGGTGGCTGGGTGACGGAAAAAGACATCACCATTAAGGGCAAAACCACCTCGCAGTATCTGGCCTCGGTGGTGGTGGGTAACCTGCCGCCGCGCCCGTTTAATATCCGGATGCGCAGGATGACGCCGGACAGCACCACAGACCAGCTGCAGAACAAAACGCTCTGGTCGTCATACACCGAAATTATCGATGTGAAACAGTGCTACCCGAACACGGCACTGGTCGGCGTGCAGGTGGACTCGGAGCAGTTCGGCAGCCAGCAGGTGAGCCGTAATTATCATCTGCGCGGGCGCATTCTGCAGGTGCCGTCGAACTATAACCCGCAGACGCGGCAATACAGCGGTATCTGGGACGGAACGTTTAAGCCAGCATACAGCAACAACATGGCCTGGTGTCTGTGGGATATGCTGACCCATCCGCGCTACGGCATGGGGAAACGTCTTGGTGCAGCAGATGTGGATAAATGGGCGCTGTATGTCATCGGCCAGTACTGCGACCAGTCAGTGCCGGACGGCTTTGGCGGCACGGAGCCGCGCATCACCTGTAATGCGTACCTGACCACACAGCGCAAGGCGTGGGATGTGCTCAGTGATTTCTGCTCGGCGATGCGCTGTATGCCGGTATGGAACGGGCAGACGCTGACGTTCGTGCAGGACCGACCGTCGGATAAGGTGTGGACCTATAACCGCAGTAATGTGGTGATGCCGGATGATGGCGCGCCGTTCCGCTACAGCTTCAGCGCCCTGAAGGACCGCCATAATGCCGTTGAGGTGAACTGGATTGACCCGGATAACGGCTGGGAAACGGCAACAGAGCTTGTGGAGGACACGCAGGCCATTGCCCGTTACGGTCGTAACGTCACGAAGATGGATGCCTTTGGCTGTACCAGCCGGGGGCAGGCACACCGCGCCGGGCTGTGGCTGATTAAAACGGAACTGCTGGAAACGCAGACCGTGGACTTCAGCGTGGGCGCAGAAGGGCTTCGCCATGTGCCGGGCGATGTCATTGAAATCTGTGATGATGACTATGCCGGTATCAGCATCGGCGGGCGCGTGCTGGCGGTAAACAGCCAGACCCGGACGCTGACGCTCGACCGTGAAATCACGCTGCCATCCTCCGGTACCACGCTGATAAGCCTGGTTGACGGAAGTGGCAATCCGGTCAGCGTGGAGGTTCAGTCCGTCACCGACGGCGTGAAGGTAAAAGTGAGCCGTGTTCCTGACGGTGTTGCTGAATACAGCGTATGGGGGCTGAAGCTGCCGACGCTGCGCCAGCGACTGTTCCGCTGCGTGAGTATCCGTGAGAACGACGACGGCACGTATGCCATCACCGCCGTGCAGCATGTGCCGGAAAAAGAGGCCATCGTGGATAACGGGGCGCACTTTGACGGCGAACAGAGTGGCACGGTGAATGGTGTCACGCCGCCAGCGGTGCAGCACCTGACCGCAGAAGTCACTGCAGACAGCGGGGAATATCAGGTGCTGGCGCGATGGGACACACCGAAGGTGGTGAAGGGCGTGAGCTTCCTGCTTCGCCTGACCGTGGCAGCGGATGACGGCAGTGAGCGGCTGGTCAGCACGGCCCGGACGACGGAAACCACATACCGATTCACGCAACTGGCGCTGGGGAACTACAGGCTGACAGTCCGGGCGGTAAATGCGTGGGGGCAGCAGGGCGATCCGGCGTCGGTATCGTTCCGGATTGCCGCACCGGCAGCGCCGTCGCGGATTGAGCTGACGCCGGGCTATTTTCAGATAACCGCCACGCCGCATCTTGCGGTTTATGATCCGACGGTACAGTTTGAGTTCTGGTTCTCGGAAAAGCGGATTGCGGATATCAGGCAGGTTGAAACCACAGCCCGCTATCTTGGCACGGCGCTGTACTGGATAGCCGCCAGTATCAATATCAAACCGGGCCATGATTATTATTTTTACATCCGCAGTGTGAACACCGTTGGCAAATCGGCATTTGTGGAGGCTGTTGGCCAGCCGAGTGATGATGCATCCGGCTATCTGAATTTTTTCAAAGGAGAGATAGGGAAAACCCATCTGGCTCAGGAGTTGTGGACGCAGATTGATAACGGTCAGCTTGCGCCTGACCTGGCTGAAATCAGGACGTCCATTACGGATGTCAGCAATGAAATCACGCAGACCGTCAATAAGAAACTGGAAGACCAGAGTGCGGCAATTCAGCAGATACAGAAGGTTCAGGTTGATACAAATAATAACCTGAACAGCATGTGGGCTGTGAAGCTGCAGCAGATGCAGGACGGACGCCTTTATATCGCGGGTATTGGTGCCGGTATTGAGAACACCCCTGACGGCATGCAGAGTCAGGTGCTGCTGGCGGCGGACAGGATTGCGATGGTTAATCCTGCGAATGGCAACACAAAGCCGATGTTTGTTGGTCAGGGCGATCAGATATTCATGAACGAAGTGTTCCTGAAATATCTGACGGCTCCCACCATTACCAGCGGCGGTAATCCTCCGGCATTTTCCCTGACACCGGACGGGCGGCTGACGGCGAAAAATGCCGATATCAGCGGTAGCGTGAATGCGAACTCCGGGACGCTCAACAACGTCACGATTAACGAGAACTGTCGGGTTCTGGGAAAACTGTCCGCGAACCAGATTGAAGGCGATCTCGTTAAAACAGTGGGCAAAGCTTTCCCCCGGGACTCCCGTGCACCGGAGCGGTGGCCATCAGGGACCATTACCGTCAGGGTTTATGACGATCAGCCGTTTGACCGGCAAATTGTTATTCCAGCGGTGGCTTTCAGCGGTGCCAGACATGAACGGGAGAATAGCGATACTTATTCGTCATGCCGCCTGATAGTGAAGAAAAACGGGGCTGAAATTTATAACCGAACGGCTCTGGATAATACTCTGATTTACACGGGTGTTATTGATATGCCTGCAGGCAGTGGCGTAATGACACTGGAGTTTTCTGTATCAGCATGGTGGGTAAATGGCTGGTATCCCACAGCAAGTATCAGCGATTTGCTGGTTGTTGTGATGAAGAAAGCCACTGCAGGCATCACGATTAGCTGAATTTTATAACCCAGATACGGGCGCCAGAAATGGCGCCTTTTTTATTGCAGAAAAGCGAGAGGTAATTATGCGTAAATTATGTGCTGTTATTCTGTCCACAGTAGTCTGGCTGGTCGCCGCTGGTACGCCAGCGAGCGCAGCAGAGCATCAGTCCACACTAAGCGCCGGGTATCTTCAGACCCATACTGATATGCCCGGCAACGATGACCTGAAGGGCATTAACGTGAAATACCGTTATGAATTTACGGACACGCTGGGGCTGGTGACGTCATTCAGTTATGCCAATGCCAAAGATGAGCAAAAAACGCATTACAGCGATACCCGCTGGCATGAAGATTCAGTGCGTAACCGCTGGTTCAGCATGATGGCGGGGCCGTCTGTACGCGTGAATGAATGGTTCAGTGCTTATGCGATGGCAGGTGTGGCTTACAGCCGTGTTTCGACTTTTTCCGGGGATTATCTCCGCGTAACTGACAGCAAGGGGAAAACGCACGATGTGCTGACCGGAAGTGATGACGGTCGCCACAGCAACACGTCTCTGGCGTGGGGGGCTGGCGTGCAGTTTAACCCGACCGAATCCGTGGCCATTGATATTGCTTATGAAGGCTCCGGCAGTGGTGACTGGCGCACTGACGGTTTCATCGTGGGTGTCGGTTATAAATTCTGATTAGCCAGGTAACACAGTGTTATGACAGCCCGCCGGTTCAGGCGGGCTTTTTTGTGGAGTGGATATGGCAGCAGTAAAAATCTCAGGTGTGCTGAAAGATGGTGCGGGAAAACCAATACAGAACTGCACTATTCAACTGAAGGCAAAGCGTAACAGCACCACGGTACTGGTGAACACGGTGGCCTCTGAAAATCCTGATGAAGCCGGGCGTTACAGCATGGATGTTGAGTATGGCCAGTACAGCGTCACCCTGCTGGTTGAAGGTTTTCCGCCTTCACATGCCGGGACCATTACCGTCTATGAAGGCTCCAGACCAGGTACGCTGAATGATTTTCTCGGTGCCATGACGGAAGATGATGTCATGCCGGAGGCATTGCGTCGTTTTGAGGAAATGGTGGAAGAAGCGGCACGCAACGCTGAAGCCGCCTCTCAGAGCGCAGCGGCGGCAAAGAAATCCGAAACTGCAGCGGCATCATCGAAGAACGCGGCGAAAACGTCAGAGACGAATGCAGGTAACAGCGCACAGGCGGCAGCGGCCTCACAGACTGCATCGGCAAACTCCGCGACAGCAGCCAAAAAATCAGAAACCAACGCGAAAAACAGCGAGACAGCCGCAAAGACGAGCGAAACCAACGCAAAGTCCAGCCAGACGGCAGCGAAAACCAGCGAAACGAATGCCAAAGCCAGTGAAACTGCGGCAAAAAACAGCCAGGTTGCAGCAGCCCAAAGCGAGAGCGCGGCAGCCGGTTCTGCGACTTCAGCAGCTGGATCAGCAACTGCTGCGGCTAACAGCCAGAAAGCAGCGAAGACGAGTGAAACTAACGCAAAGTCCAGCCAGACGGCAGCGAAGACCAGCGAAACGAATGCCAAAGCCAGCGAAACTGCGGCGAAAAACAGTCAGGATGCAGCAGCCCAAAGCGAGAGTGCTGCAGCTGGTTCTGCAAGCGCGGCGGCTGCTTCTGCCACTGCATCAGCCAACAGTCAAAAAGCAGCAAAAACCAGTGAAACCAATGCAAAGACAAGCGAGACTGCAGCGGCGAACTCGGCGAAAGCATCGGCAGCAAGCCAGACAGCAGCTAAAGCAAGTGAAGACGCAGCCAGAGAGTATGCAAGTCAGGCAGCAGAGCCGTATAAATATGTCTTACAGCCACTGCCTGATGTGTGGATACCGTTTAACGATTCACTGGATATGATTACGGGCTTTTCGCCGTCATATAAAAAAATTGTTATTGGTGATGATGAAATAACGATGCCTGGCGACAAGGTTGTTAAGTTTAAACGCGCATCAACTGCCACATATATCAATAAATCAGGCGTATTTAGTGTTGCTAAAATTGATGAGCCACGATTTGAAAAAGAAGGTTTATTGATTGAAGGACAGCGCACTAACTATTTTGTTAAATCCAATACTCCCGCTGAATGGACGAGTACCAGCAATATCGATAAAACTAATAATGGTGTTGATGAATTTGGTTTTTCATATGCCAAAATGCGAACAAAAGATAATATGACAGGACAATCATCTGCACTTAGTCTGCATACATGCAGTGCATCCCGGGGGATTGATGTTAGTGGCGATAATAAGTATTGCACTGTTTCATGCAGGGTTAAAGCTCCTGATGGTCTTCGTTGTCGTTTGCGTTTTGAAAAATACGATGGGTCGGTTTATACATTTTTAGGAGATGCTTATTTAACTTTCGGAACTCTGATAATAGAAAAAACTGGCGGGGCAGCCAATAGAATAGCAGCTACTGCAACTAAAGATCCGGTTACAGGGTGGATTTTCTATGAGGCAACTATAGAAGCTGTTGAAGGTGAAACCTTAATTGGCGCAATGATTCAGTATGCGCCGAAAAAAGGTGGTGTAACTGAAGCGGGAGATTATATTTACCTTGCAACACCACAATTTGAAAACGGCGGATGTGCTTCATCTTTTGTTATTACGACAACTGTACCCGCAACCCGCTCCAGTGATATGGTGACGATCCCAACTGAAAATAATATCTATAATAGACCGCTTACGTGCCTGGTCGAGGTTAATAGAAATTGGGGCGATATTCCTCCTAATGTAGCACCGCGTATTTTTGATTTTTCTGGTGTGCCACCTATTGAGTCAATTACATACGCTTTTAACACAACTGAGAAATATTACGGTCAGCTTTATATGCAAACTTATAAAGCGTCGACAAGTACTTACGTTTCTAGTGTGTTTGCTGGTCGAACTGATGTTCGAAAATTCATTGGTGGTTTTAATATTTATTCTGATGGTACTAAACGAGTAGTTTCTAACGGTGAGGCTACTAAAACCATGAAAACGGAGTGGACGGGCGTAAAAACACGGACCTTTATTCGAATTGGAGGTCAAGCCACATCGGGAACTCGTCATCTATTCGGCCATTTGAGAAATCTTCGTCTCTGGCATAAAGAATTAACTGATGCGCAAATGGGGGAGAGTATTAAATGAAAGATTTAACACTCAAATTTGCAGACAGGGCCGACTTTTCGGCCTTTATGGAGAGCATTGGCTATTATGATGACGAGTCGATGCAGGATGATATTCTTATTGACGTGATAGGTAATGTGTACAAAGAAACCGGAGAACTTACTGAAGATGGCGAGCCGGTATGTGTTAAGGAGGACGGATATTTTGTAAATGTGCGCATCATTAATGATTCGCAAATATCGTCATTATTCGATGAACACGCGGTTGCTGTTGAGCATCAACTCCGTAGCTGGATGTGAGGAAGAAAAATGGCTACATCGACAGTAATTCCTGATGACATCAAAACGCTAAAGGGAGATGTCAGTAAGGCAAAGGAAGATATTTCCTCAATTAACGTAAAAGTATCAACGCTTCAGACTGATATGGACAGTGCAAAGCAGGATATCAGTACCAGATACACAAAAACAGAAGTGGATAATAAGCTGAAAAACAAAGTGGAAGTGAACGATCTGGAAAGTGGTCGTTATGGCGGAGATTTTTACCCGCTGACTGGCCGTGAAGCGTTTTATTTATGGGGATTGGGCACAACTACAGCGGCGGCAAATCTTTATCTTAATCCTGACCCTGCAATTTCGTCTGTGCTGCGGTCAACATCGTCTATCCGCTATAAACATTCAGTAGAGACGATAGATTCAGAGCACGCCGATCTCATTTTCAGGATGCGCCCTGTGTGGTACAGGTCGCAATGCGAAAATGACAGGAGTGACTGGGGATTCTACGGATTGATTGCCGAGGAAGTGGGAGAAATTGCTCCTCAGTTTGTACACTGGCGACCAGCTAACGAAGATGATGCTCCTGAAGCTATTTCCAGCAATGGCCTTGTTGCCGAAGGTGTAATGTACGAACGTCTGGTTGTTCCACTGATTCACCATATCCAGAAGCTGACTGAAAGAGTTGATGAACTTGAGTCAGAATTAAAGTTGTTATCCGTTTCCCGAAGCGATATCGGATAAAGGAGGCGTAATGGATATAACACCTTTCCTTCATGCACTTTGTGCTGTGGCTGCGCAGGTACTGGTTGGTCTTTTTACCGGAAACTGGGCTTACGGGGCGATAGCTGGTTGTACGTTCTTCATTGCGCGTGAACATACCCAGGCAGAATATCGCTGGATTGAAATGTTCGGGCATGGCAAGCGTATGAATATGCCGTGGTGGGGCGGTTTTGATCCGCGTGCGTGGGATGTGGCAAGCCTGATGGATTTTGCTGTGCCGGTGGTGGCGTGTCTGCTGGTCTGGCTGTTGGTTAATCGTGGGTGAAAAAAGGTGAGCTGTATATGCAACGGAGGAAGAAACCTCGTTGCTGGAAGCCTGGAAGAAGTATCGGGTGTTGCTGAACCGTGTTGATACGTCAACTGCACAGGATATTGAATGGCCAGCACTGCCGTAGGGTAAAACATATAAATTCTATAATTAGATGTATCTTTCCATTTACGGCAAGGAAGGGGGCTTGGAAGACGTAAAGCATCTCACACTGAGATTATTTTTTATATGTCAGGTGTCTGAAGTTTTGCTTTGGCTCTTAAAATGGTTTGCCGCGAGGTTTTGAATTCCCGGGCAATGGCACTTATACTTACACCTGACTTAATTCGTTCGAATACCACCTGTTTCTGTTCTTCATTTAACACAGGTAGTCGACCAAAACGTTTCCCTGCGCCGCGGGCTCTTACTATCCCGGAATGAGTGCGTTCAAGTAAAAGGTCTCGTTCAAATTCAGCGACTGCTGAAATTACTTGCATCATCATTTTTCCTGTTGGACTGGTCAGGTCAATGCCAGCCAATGCTAAGCAATGCACTCTGATACCTGTTTCGGTCAGTTGTTCCACTGTTTTCCTGATATCCATTGCATTACAACCAAGGCGATCCAGTTTTGTCACAATCAATTGATCACCACATTTCAGGCGAGCAAGCAACCGGTTAAAACCAGGACGCTCACTGGTTGCTGCTGAGCCGCTAATGTGTTCTTCGATTATTTGCTGAGGTTTGATTTTAAAACCTGCACTTTCGATTTCCCGGCGTTGATTTTCGGTGGTCTGATCCAGCGTTGATATCCGACAGTAAGCAAAAATTCGAGACATAGTGAGACTCTATACGAAATTGGTGTTCATATCATAATGCATCTCAGAAAATAATTTTGATTATTTTTGTGCATGTTTGTATGTACACGTTCGAAAATAAACGAATGCGTATGCAACCCCGTAATTTTGGTGAGACCCAAAATCGATTTTGTGAAAAATGGCTTTAACTCGGTTTGTTTTTCGAGTTCCGGGCGGACTCAAGGAAGAAGAATAGTGTTGCGTGTTATTTTAACCAGATTTCAAGTTGTTTGGTCGTGGAAAAGTGGAGCAAAATGTTGTTAAAGTGGAAAAATGATAAAAAAGTAAGTTTATTATATTACATTTTACCATTTAAATTTTGGTTGTCTTTAAGAACTGATATCGCTGTTTGTAATAATTCTTTGTTATCCAGCCATGATTTTTTCTTTATGTTTCCTTCAATGTAATCAAGCAATGTTCTGGTATTGATAGGTCTTCCCTGTTTTGCTACTTCCACTACAGCATTCCCTAGGATAATTCTTACTTCAGGAAGCTGCGCAGGGAACCACTTTAGGGTGTCTTTTGATTTCATGAAGATATTCCTTAAAATATTATTGATTTTCATTGCGATATTGTATGTCTGATTCAGGATATGTTGACTTATACATCGGTTTTGTCTGGGTTATTGGATATGCCAATCCCTAATTTTATTAGAGCATGACTAAAAATGCTGAATATGATAAGGAGCGAAGTGATTATCAGTATGCTGTTCATATAGCCTCGAATTAGTAATGTGTTATATATGATATAGTTGACAATTTTTATCCTGGGTGTTCTTAAAGTTCGTAGATAAACATTGTCGTTTCAGGTATACAGGAATGCTAACAGATGGCGGCAAAAATCAGGCGGTTTATGGCGCAAGCTGAAGTGGCAACTGCAAACTATCTTATGCAGAGACTCTACACGGATTGGGTTTAAAAGTATACATAGATAACAGTTTTTATCTGAAGAAGAAAAATATCAAGGTGATATAGCCTATATGCCTTTGATGCGGAGGAATGAATGTGATGGGAGTGATGTATCTGAATAGTTGAAAAACCGCAGACACGCCTTATGCAAGAACGTGCTGCGGTTGGCTGGTAAATTTTTCGATAGTGCGAGTATTGAATGATTTCCAGCCGTTATTGATTTTACGCGTAACTCCATGAAAAAACTACTTATCTGTTGAGGAGTTTTTTTGGGGCATATATGGGACAGAAATAGGCCCCAGATAGACACTGAGATCGAACTTAGGATGCTTTTTAAAAAATGCAACTATCTGAAAAAACCTAGAAAACGCCAAGGAAACCACAGGATGGGAAAAAACACCTGTGAATTATGGATTTCCAGTTATATTCGCTCGGCGCAGCGTTAGTGTTTCATGAAATATTTTTTCCTGAATCATCAACGGCAATGGCGTTAATTTTGGCAATGGGAACCTACGGTGCAGGTTATGTGGCGCGTATTGTCGGAGCATTTATTTTCGGCAAAATGGGCGACAGAATAGGGCGTAAAAAAGTGCTCTTTATTACCATCACCATGATGGGGATCTGTACCACCTTAATTGGTGTGTTACCGACCTATGCACAGATTGGTGTTTTTGCCCCCATCTTGCTGGTGACGCTGCGTATTATTCAGGGGTTGGGTGCAGGTGCGGAAATTTCCGGTGCCGGTACGATGCTGGCGGAATATGCACCAAAAGGTAAGCGCGGAATTATCTCCTCATTTGTAGCTATGGGAACTAACTGCGGAACCTTGAGCGCAACGGCAATCTGGGCCTTTATGTTCTTCATTCTCAGTAAAGAGGAACTGCTGGCGTGGGGATGGCGTATACCGTTCCTGGCGAGCGTTGTCGTGATGGTCTTTGCTATCTGGTTACGTATGAATCTGAAAGAAAGCCCGGTCTTTGAGAAGGTTAATGACAGCAACCAACCCACAGCAAAACCTGCACCTGCTGGTAGCATGTTCCAGAGCAAATCCTTCTGGCTGGCAACAGGGCTGCGTTTTGGTCAGGCGGGTAACTCCGGGTTAATTCAGACTTTCCTTGCAGGCTATTTAGTGCAGACGTTATTGTTTAACAAAGCAATTCCAACAGATGCATTGATGATTAGTTCGATTCTCGGCTTTATGACCATTCCGTTCCTTGGTTGGTTATCCGATAAAATTGGTCGCCGGATCCCGTATATTATTATGAATACCTCCGCGATTGTGCTGGCATGGCCAATGCTTTCTATCATTGTAGATAAAAGCTATGCCCCGAGCACCATTATGGTTGCACTGATTGTGATTCATAACTGTGCGGTGCTGGGATTATTTGCTCTGGAAAACATTACCATGGCAGAAATGTTCGGCTGTAAAAACCGCTTTACCCGGATGGCTATTTCTAAAGAAATTGGTGGTCTTATCGCTTCCGGTTTTGGTCCTATCCTGGCGGGTATTTTCTGCACCATGACGGAATCCTGGTATCCGATCGCCATTATGATCATGGCATATTCAGTGATTGGTTTAATCTCTGCGCTGAAAATGCCAGAGGTGAAAGACCGTGATTTAAGTGCGCTGGAAGACGCTGCGGAAGATCAACCGCGTGTTGTAAGAGCTGCGCAACCTTCCAGAAGTCTGTAAACCCTTAATCCCTTCTCTTACCGGAGAGGGGATTTTTATTCATATAACAAAACATATAGCTTGCCATATTTATATTTAAGGAATTGTTATGGGAAATAATTTGTTATCAGCAAAAGCGACACTCCCTGTTTATGATCGTAATAACCTGGCCCCAAGAATTGTTCATTTAGGCTTTGGTGCATTTCACAGTGCGCATCAGGGCGTGTATGCCGATATTCTTGCTACGGAACATTTCAGTGACTGGGGATATTATGAGGTCAACTTAATCGGCGGCGAACAGCAAATTGCCGATTTACAACAGCAAGATAATCTTTATACCGTTGCGGAAATGTCGGCCGACGCGTGGACGGCTCGCGTCGTTGGCGTCGTTAAAAAAGCCTTGCACGTACAAATAGATGGCTTAGAAACCGTGCTGGCTGCGATGTGTGAACCGCAAATTGCGATTGTCTCTCTGACAATCACCGAAAAAGGGTATTTCCACTCTCCGGCGACCGGACAGTTAATGCTCGATCACCCGATGGTCGTTGCCGACGTGCAAAATCCCCACCAGCCGAAAACTGCAACAGGGGTGATTGTTGAGGCGCTGGCTCGCCGTAAAGCGGCAGGACTTCCCGCATTTACCGTTATGTCATGTGACAACATGCCAGAAAACGGTCATGTTATGCGTGACGTTGTCACTTCCTACGCGCAAGCCGTTGATGTAAAACTGGCACAATGGATCGAAGATAACGTGACTTTCCCATCAACAATGGTGGACCGTATTGTGCCCGCAGTGACAGAGGATACTCTTGCGAAAATCGAACAACTTACCGGTGTGCGCGATCCTGCTGGCGTTGCCTGTGAACCTTTCCGCCAGTGGGTAATAGAAGATAATTTTGTTGCCGGACGTCCGGAATGGGAAAAAGCGGGAGCAGAACTGGTTAGCGATGTACTGCCTTATGAAGAGATGAAGTTGCGCATGCTCAACGGCAGTCATTCATTCCTGGCGTATCTGGGTTATCTTGCTGGATATCAGCACATTAATGACTGTATGGAAGATGAACATTATCGTCATGCGGCGTATGGCTTGATGTTGCAGGAACAAGCGCCGACGCTGAAAGTGCAGGGCGTTGATTTGCAAGATTACGCTAACCGATTAATTGCACGCTATAGCAACCCGGCGCTACGTCATCGAACCTGGCAGATTGCGATGGATGGCAGCCAGAAATTGCCACAGCGGATGTTGGATTCTGTTCGCTGGCATCTGGCGCATGACAGCAAGTTCGATCTGCTGGCGCTGGGCGTCGCGGGTTGGATGCGTTATGTCGGTGGTGTTGATGAACAGGGAAATCCGATAGAAATCAGTGATCCACTGTTACCTGTTATTCAGAAGGCAGTACAAAGTAGTGCTGAAGGGACAGCGCGCGTCCAGTCATTGCTGGCAATTAAGGCGATCTTTGGTGATGATTTACCAGGCAATAGTTTGTTTACGACAAAAGTAACGGAAGCGTACTTGTCTTTATTAGCGCATGGCGCGAAAGCGACCGTGGCAAAATATTCCGTGAAGTAAAAAAAGCAATGCCGCCATCGGCGGCATTCACACGCTTAGTTCATGCCGAGACGAATCAGGTCCAGTGGTGCCAGTTTCTCTTCACAACCTTCAACAACTACGGTTTTTCCGCGGCGGATTTGCTCAGCGGTCAGACCTTCAGTATCAATCGACAGGATCTTGCCAGTGTGACCGGTGCCGCTAACCATAACACGGCTGCCAGTGGTGATTGCGTTACGGTTACGATCGTAGGTCGTCATAGGTGTTTTCTCCTTTCTGATTTACAGTCGAAGCCCACGTAACGGGCGCAATATAAATACTCCTGTCGAGTGAAATATTTTTTGTTTTTGATCAAGCTCACATCTTTTTTGATGCATGCATGAGCCATAAGGCGGGGGAAAAGACTCTCACCCCGAATGGGATGAGAGGAAATGAATTACTCTTCGCTAAACCAGTCGCTATTTTCCTGGCGGATCTGGCGCACAGATTCGCTGATTTCCTGCAAATGTTGCGTCATTGCACGTTCTACCGCATCGCCATCACGTTTTTGCAGGGCAGAGAAAATATCAAGATGCTGGCGTAATAGCATTTCTGGTGGAGAGACGTGGTCGAAACTCATATAGCGCACGCGATCAACGGTCGCTTTCAGGTTCTCAATGGTATCCCACGCCAGTTGACAGTCGGCAATCTGCGTCAGGAGTTGATGGAAGTTGTCATCAAGTTCAAAAAAATCATCCAGTTGCTTGCGCTCAATGGCAATGCGTTGCTGGTGAAGATTTTGTTCCAGTTGGTAGCACTGGCTTTCGGTAATCATGCTCGCCGCCCGACGCGCCACCGCGCACTCAATGGCCTGACGGATAAAACTGCCGTTGCGCACCTGGGCCATGGAAATTTTGTTGACGTAGCTGCCACGCTGCGGACGAATTTGAATCAGGCCGTTTTCCGCCAGTTTAATAAAGGCTTCACGAACCGGCTGGCGTGACACATTGAAACGAACAGAAACTTCTTTTTCCGACAACGGTGTGCCTGGTGCAATCAGGCAATGGACAATGTCGCGGCGAAGAATACGATAAATCTGCTGATTGACAGGCTGTGTGGGATTAAGTTGCGTTTCGACGGTCATTCGTTCTTGCTTGTGAGTGAGTTAACTGCATGAGTCTACCACTTTTTTGTGACAAGCAATAACCCGGCAGTTACGCCGGGTATAAAAATTACTGACGGTGGACATTCAGTCCGGCATAGCTTTGGGTAACCGGCATCATTTCCAGGGTATTGATATTGACGTGAGCAGGCAGCGTTGACACCCACCAGACGGCTTCGCTGACATCTTCTGGCGTCAATGCAACGGTATTTTGATAGGTTTTTTCCGCTTTACCGTCATCGCCTTTAAAGCGGACATTGGAAAACTCGGTGCCACCCACCAGACCCGGTTCGATGTCGGTGACGCGCACCGCCGTACCATGCAGATCCGTACGCAGATTCAGGCTAAACTGACGAACAAACGCTTTCGTCGCACCGTAAACGTTACCACCGGCATACGGCCAGCTACCGGCCGTTGAGCCAATGTTAATAATATGACCATGATTACGTTCAACCATACCCGGTAAGACGGCGCGCGTCATATATACCAGGCCTTTGTTGTTGGTATCAATCATCGTTTCCCAGTCTTCAACGCTGGCTTTATGCGCAGGCTCCATGCCCAACGCCAGGCCGGCATTATTTACCAGGATATCAATATTGCACCACTCGGCAGGAAGCGATGCCAGCATCTCTTCAATAGCGGCGCGGTTGCGAACGTCCAGTTGGGCGATATACAGATTATCTCCCAGTTCGTCTTTTAACTCCTGCAACCGCTCCTGGCGACGGCCAGTGGCGATAACTTTATGCCCTTGTTGAATAAAACGACGAGTAATGCATTCACCAAAACCTGCCGTTGCTCCAGTTACTAAAACGATCATCTCACTGTTCCTCAACGATTTTGTGTGTCAATAACATAGCACGTGATGCTTAAGAGCGGGTAATACTGGTTTGCAAGATTGCACTCCGTTATCAGTAAGCCTACGCTATGGAACACCTCGCGTTCAGGAGAAGAAAATGACAACAATGAATCCTTTCCTTGTGCAAAGCACACTGCCGTATCTGGCTCCTCATTTTGATCAAATTGCCAATCATCACTATCGCCCGGCATTCGATGAGGGAATGCAGCAAAAGCGGGCAGAAATTGCTGCCATCGCGCTTAACCCGCAAACGCCTGATTTCAACAATACTATTCTGGCACTGGAACAAAGCGGAGAATTACTTACCCGCGTTACCAGCGTCTTTTTTGCGATGACTGCGGCGCATACCAATGATGAATTACAGCGTCTTGATGAACAGTTTTCCGCTGAACTGGCGGAACTGGCTAATGATATCTATCTGAACGGTGAATTATTCGCGCGGGTAGATGCTGTCTGGCAGCGCCGTGAATCTCTGGGGCTTGATAGTGAATCCATCCGCCTGGTGGAGGTGATTCATCAACGTTTTGTCCTTGCCGGAGCCAAACTTGAGCAAGCTGATAAAGCAAAATTAAAAGTACTGAATACAGAAGCTGCGACCCTGACCAGCCAGTTTAACCAGCGGTTACTGGCAGCAAATAAATCCGGCGGTCTGGTTGTGAACGATATCGCGCAGCTGGCAGGAATGAGTGAGCAAGAGATTGCGCTGGCGGCAGAGGCGGCTCGCGAGAAAGGTCTGGATAACAAATGGCTGATTCCGCTGCTGAATACCACCCAGCAACCAGCGCTTGCTGAACTGCGCGATCGCGCGACGCGTGAAAAACTGTTTACTGCGGGCTGGACGCGAGCGGAAAAAAATGATGCCAATGACACCCGCGCTATCATTCAACGTCTGGTGGAGATCCGCGCGCAGCAGGCGAAACTGCTTGGTTTTCCTCATTATGCCGCATGGAAAATCGCCGATCAGATGGCAAAAACGCCAGAAGCAGCGCTCAACTTTATGCGGGAAATTGTTCCAGCGGCGCGTCAACGTGCGAGCGATGAATTAGCCTCCATACAGGCGGTTATCGATAAGCAGCAGGGCGGGTTTAGCGCGCAGCCGTGGGACTGGGCATTTTATGCCGAGCAGGTAAGACGTGAGAAATTCGATCTCGATGAAGCGCAGCTCAAGCCATATTTTGAATTAAACACGGTGTTGAATGAAGGCGTATTCTGGACTGCGAATCAGCTCTTCGGTATTAAGTTTGTCGAACGTTTTGATATTCCTGTCTACCATCCTGACGTTCGTGTGTGGGAAATTTTTGATCATAATGGCGTGGGGCTGGCGTTATTTTACGGTGATTTCTTCGCCCGTGATTCAAAAAGCGGCGGTGCATGGATGGGCAATTTTGTTGAGCAATCAACGCTTAATAAAACACATCCGGTAATTTATAACGTCTGCAATTATCAGAAACCCGCTGCCGGTGAGCCTGCGTTGTTACTCTGGGATGATGTCATAACCTTATTCCATGAATTTGGTCATACGCTGCACGGCCTTTTTGCCCGCCAGCGTTATGCCACGCTTTCCGGCACCAACACGCCGCGTGATTTTGTCGAATTTCCGTCGCAAATCAACGAACACTGGGCAACACATCCGCAGGTATTCGCTCGCTACGCCCGGCATTATCAGAGCGGAGCCGCAATGCCTGACGAACTTCAACAGAAAATGCGTAATGCCAGCCTGTTCAACAAAGGGTATGAGATGAGCGAACTGCTTAGCGCCGCACTTCTCGATATGCGCTGGCATTGCCTGGAAGAAAACGAAGCAATGCAGGATGTCGATGATTTTGAATTGCGGGCGCTGGTGGCGGAAAATATGGATCTTCCTGCTATACCGCCACGCTATCGCAGCAGTTATTTCGCCCATATTTTTGGTGGCGGATATGCTGCAGGTTATTACGCTTATCTGTGGACGCAAATGTTGGCCGATGATGGTTATCAGTGGTTTGTTGAGCAGGGCGGATTAACGCGTGAAAATGGGCTGCGTTTTCGCGAGGCGATCCTTTCCAGAGGTAACAGCGAAGATCTGGAACGCCTGTATCGACAATGGCGCGGTAAGGCACCTAAGATTATGCCGATGCTGCAACATCGTGGCTTGAACATATAAACACCACCAATGGCTGGCCTGAGATATCGCCAGGCCAGCCTGGTTATAGCAGTAATTGCAGCAGCTGGGCGAGGGCAAACCTCACCGCTAAAGCTAATACCGTTTCGCAGTCGCCAGCAAAATGCATAACCGCAGTGTAGTTCTGGCCTTTAATATGCCACGCAAACCAGACGGTACCCGCTGGCGTACCATCTTCACCGCCCTCCGGTCCGCCGTAGCCGGTAATGGCAATACTGACATCAGCATCCGCACGCTCTATGGCACCGGTTGCCATTTCTGCTGCCACTTTCTCACTCACCGCAGAATATCGTTCAAGAGATTGCTGGCTTACGCTGAGGATTTTCATCTTTGCCTGATCGGTGAAAGTAACAAAGCCTGCACCGTAAAATTTGGGTGTATCTTCAGCTGCACACAGGGCGCTAGCCAACTTACCGCCGGTGCATGATTCGGCGGTAGTTAAGCGTAATTGATCCGCGATAAGTCTTTGACTCAACGCGGATGTCAGGTTTTCAATAGTATCGGTATCTACAAGTTGTACAATTTTATCTCTATTAATGTTCACTGTTTTTTGTCCACGCTTTTATATGTAAAGGTGATTTGCTTTTTCTGTATGCTCGTCCAATATAATAATTTTCAAACATATAAATCCGATTATTCTGAAAATATGTTTAAGACTTTTCAATCTTCTTAACTTTAGTGAGTTAAATTCTCTGTATATTTGACAGCTAAATAGCTGCGCGGAATAGTAGATCACTGAAAGGGAACTCAGCCCGGATTG
>ENA-UOJP01001155-UOJP01001155.1-human-gut-metagenome-genome-assembly--contig:-C102-NODE-1155-length-35612-cov-12.938999_pt1 | contig 35612 bp, 32 predicted proteins | sample MGYA00242353_ERZ723900 | MGnify/ENA metagenome assembly ERZ723900
TGAATGACCGCTTCGGAACGGAAGTATCCAAAACTTCACTGAACGGCAGTTGGAAGGTTTCGTTTTATATATGTAGTTTTGAAGGTACAAGAAAAAACGGTTGGATTATTCCAATCGTTTTTTTAATTTATATGACTTAACTTTTTTTGACAAGTAAAAAAAGAGCTGTCTTTAATCTGACAACTCCAAATATCAATTCTATTTTGTTATATCCCAGCTTACTGAGTTTTCCGGCAGCCTGTTTACTTCTGTTTCCACTGCGGCAGTAAACCAGAATGAGCTGCTCTTTATTGGGAAGCTCGGAAATCTCTTTTGTACTGATAGTTTCGTTTGGAATATTGATTGCGTGAGGAATATGGCCTTCCTCATATTCTTCAGGAGTTCTTACATCTAAAATAATGTAGTCTTTTTCTTCTTGCATTATTTTTTCAGCTTCCTCCATATCAATTTGGCGATAACTGTTATTTTCTGCATTTGAATTTTTAGAGCCACATCCCGCAAGAAGTAGTAATGTGGAAGCTAAAACAGGAATAATTTTTCTTATTTTCATTGTATTTTCTCCTAAATTAAATTTTATAATGTTTTTTATTTTTCACTTTGCATATAAGCTGCGTCATGGTTCCCATGGGGCAATAGACGCACCAGCTTCGAGGTTTGAACAAGAGCATTGTAATAAAACCAAGAATAGTAGAAGTCAGCATAACGCTATAAAAACCGAAGGCAAACTGTGCAACTCCTGGATGAATAAGCGTACCATGGTATGCCCAGTGCCAAGGAACTTTGAAGGTCCATAAAAGTGTTACAACTTGTTTTAAATTCTGTGCGTTGGAAAATACCAGATAAGTATTCCAAAGCATTTGAAAAAACATGATGAAAAAGAAAATTAAAAATCCATATCGGAATGCTTTGCTTTTCATCCATTGGGGAATATCTTTTTTACGGGAGAGTCCGAAGCGTCCGCCTAAGAGTCCAAAGAGCTGTCCTCTTCCACAGTAGCGATTGCAATAGCCTTTTGTTTCGTTTGCAATAGAAATAATTAAAGGAATGAAGAAACAGAGCAGTCCGAGCCATGCAAAAAGAATATTGAAAAATCCCAATATTAAGTAGGTAAGAGATACAATCCAAAGATAGTCATACCAATGCTTCTTCATGATTTCACCTCCTGAATTTTAATTACGGAAGCGGGACATTCCTTTTCACATTTTCCACATCCTACGCATTTGGCAATATCTACTTTTGCCATTATTCCTTTCCAAATTTCAATAGCGTTTCTGGGACATACTTTTATACAGCAGCCGCAGGCAACACAATCATCGGTGTTGACAAAAGCCTTTCGCTTTTTTCTTTCCATAGCAACCTCCTGATAGAATAAATTTTATTTATTACCAAGAAGAATAGAAGTGAGTCAGTGATTTTATCACAATTGTGAAAAATCTGTGAAATTGGTAGCCTAAGCTTGACAGTGCTGAATATAAGTGTTATATTACAAATAGAACAAAGGAGAAGGAAAAAGACCTAATCCATTGGTTCATGTAATCGACACTCTGGATTTTCCAAAGTGCTAAAATAAAATCTATTGTCTTATATGAAGGGAGATATGACTTATGATGATGCCTAGTATTTTTGGAGAAAACTTATTTGATGACTTTATGGATTGTCCGTTTGAGAGAGAGTTTTTCGGAAGAAAAAATCCTCTGTATGGAAAGAATGAAAAAAATATTATGAAAACAGATGTAAGAGAAACAGAAAACACCTACGAATTAGATATTGATTTGCCTGGCTTTAAGAAAGATGAGGTAACAGCAAAACTGGAAAATGGATATTTGACCATCAATGCTGCAAAAGGTCTGGATAAAGATGAAACAGATAAACAGGGCAATTATATTCGCAGAGAGCGTTATGCAGGTGCAATGAGCAGAAGCTTTTATGTTGGTGAAAATATTCATCAGGAAGATATTCATGCGAAATTTGAGGATGGAATTTTGAGATTAACTGTACCAAAAGAAGCAACAAAACAGGTGGAAGAAAATAAATATATAGCGATTGAGGGATAAGAGGAAAAAGTTATTAAAAAATAAAAGGGAATTCCGGCTGCGTATTAATTTAGCACAGCCGGAATTTTTTTCTGTTTCTATTTTAATTTTTTCATAGTTCTATAATAGGAACAGGCAAGTGGAATACAGGCTCCAATCCATGCCAGCGGATTAGAAGCACAGGCGCCGGCAAAGCTAAAAGCTTCGGTTAAAACGAGTGCTCCGATGGCACGCATAATCAGTTCCATTACACCGGCAACAGTCGGCATAAAACTTTTGCCTAAACCCTGAAGGGTAAAACGGTAAATAAATAATAATGCCAGAGCGAAATAAAAACATCCGCTGATTACCAGATAAGTATGAGACAAGGAAAGAACTTCTGTTTCCTGTGAGCCTACAAAAATACTGGTAAGCTGACTTCCGGCGATTACATTGATTGCACCGGAAAGAATACTGAAACTGCCGGACATTAAAATACATTGAAAAACGCCTTTTCGAATACGGGAAAATTTTCCGGCGCCATAATTTTGGGCTGCATAAGTTGCCATAGCTGTTCCGAAAGAACCAAGGGGCATAGTTGCAATACTTTCAATTTTCTGTGAAGCAGTGTAAGCTGCTACAGAAGCAGCGCCCAAACCATTTAATGCAAATTGCAGCATCAGAGAACCAATGGCGATAATTGACATTTGGAAAGCCATTGGAAGGGCAATGCTTAAATGGGAGGTAATTACTTCGTAGTGCATTTGAAAATCTGTTTTTTTCAACCAGAGAATAGGGACTTTCTTTATAATAAAGAAAATACATAAAATGCCGGATAAAAGCTGAGAAAGTATAGTAGCAATGCCGGCGCCGACAACTCCCAGATGAAAATACAGTATAAATACCAAATCAAGTATAATATTTATACAGCAGGCAAAAATGAGAAAATATAAAGGAGTTTTGCTGTCACCTAATGCTCGAACCGCATTGGATAAAAGATTGAACAAAACAGTTGCAGGAATACCTAAAAAAATAATGACAAGGTATGCCCATGCATCATCAATAATCTCAGAAGGTGTCTGCAAAAGTTCTAATAAAGGCCGTGCCAACAGTACAGACAGAATTGTTGTAATAATTGCTACAGCACTGCTGATCAGAATGCTGGCTGCAAAACTTTTTCTTACATCATCTTCGTTCTTTGCTCCAAATTTTTGAGAAGTAATAATAGATAGGCCGGAGGTAAGTCCTTGAACAAAGCCAAGAATTAAAAAAGTAATGCTTCCGGTACAGCCTACAGCTGCCAGTGCATTTACGCCGATAGTGCGACCTACAATTAAAGTATCTGCCATACTGTAAAATTGCTGGAAGATATTTCCGATAATAAGCGGAAGGGAAAAAAACAAAATTAACTTTGCCGGATTTCCCTCTGTAAGTGTTTTCGTCATGAGTAAATACTTCCTTTCTGTTAAAATTCATTATAGACATAAGTCCTATTATAAAAATTTTTTTGAAAAGTAGAATGTAATTTCTTGTGCAATGGATGTAATATATTGTATAGTTACAAAAAGACAAGAAGGGAAGGCAGGGTATGTGTAAAGAAATGTATGATATCACAGAGGGTGATTTAAATCCGGAATTTCTGTTTACCTGTGTTTCAACAAGAATAGAAGAGGAAGAAAATTATCATGCCCATGATTTTATAGAATTTGCGGTTATTATGGGCGGAAGAGGAAGATTTTATATTGATGGTAAGAATTATGAAGTGGAGGAAGGAGATCTGATTTTACTTAATCCCGGCACGTATCATAGAAGCAGAGCAGGATATTCAAAAGAGGGATTGAAAGAATGTTATATTGGATTTTCCAAAGTTTCTTTTAAAGGGTGCGAAAGTGGATATTTTCCTTTATTTAAGAACAACCAAAAGATTATGAAAATGACAGACAAGATGAAAAAGAATATTTTTCAAATTTGTAATGCGATGAATAAGGAAGCAAGAGAATGCGGCGCAGGGCGTTATTTTATGCTAAAGGCATATTTAATTCAAGCATTGTGCATGATTATCAGAGAACAGAGAGAGGAAAAGCAGGAAGGGGAAGGCAAAGGATATATTTTTCAATCCACGGGAAAGAAATATGTTGTGCAGCAGATTATGAAATATATGGAAGAAAATTATCAGGAAAAAATATCCCTGGAGCAAATTGCGGCAAATATGTATTTAAGTTCCTTTTATATCGCAAAAATTTTTAAAAGTGAAACGGGAGATACTCCTATCAATTATTTAATTCGGCTTCGCATGGAAAAAGCAAAAGAAATTTTAGAAATATCTCCCGAAGAGCCGATAAAAGAGGTTGCGGCAGCTGTGGGATATTCGGATGCGTACCATTTTAGTAAGTTGTTTAAGAAGCATTACGGAATTTCTCCCTTATATTATAAGAAAGAGAGTTTTTCTTGACAGGATTACGCAAGTATCCTATAATTCCTATTAAAATAGTCGGATATAAAAGGAGGATAAAATTATGGGTGAAAAAATATATAGAAACGTACAGGAGCTTATCGGAAAAACACCATTGATGGAAGCTACAAATATAGAAAAAATGCTGGATTTAAAAGCCAGACTCCTTGTAAAATTGGAATACTTAAACCCGGCAGGAAGTGTAAAAGACCGAATTGCAAAAAATATGATTTTAACAGCAGAGCAGGAAGGAAAATTGAAACCGGGCGCAACGATTATTGAACCGACTTCAGGAAATACAGGAATTGGTTTGGCTTCTATTGCAGCGTCGAAAGGCTACAAGTTAATTTTGACTATGCCTGAGACTATGAGTGTGGAGCGAAGAAATATTCTGAAGGCCTACGGGGCAGAGATTGTTCTTACAGAAGGGGCGAAGGGTATGACCGGAGCGATTGAGAAAGCGAAGGAGCTTGCAGAGCAGATTTCAGGCAGCTTTCTTGCAGGACAGTTTGATAATCCGGCAAATCCGGCAGCGCATATGGTATCTACCGGTCCGGAAATCTGGGAGGATACCGATGGAAATGTGGATATTTTTGTTGCAGGGGTAGGAACAGGAGGAACAATTACAGGTATCGGCGGATATTTGAAAGAAAAGAAGAAGTCTGTGAAGATTGTTGCAGTAGAGCCGTCAGACTCTCCTGTACTGTCAAAGGGTACAGCGGGACCTCATAAAATTCAGGGAATTGGCGCCGGATTTGTACCTGCTGTTTTAAATACACAGATTTATGATGAAATTATGCCGATTACAGCAGAAAAGTCTTTTGAAACAGCAAAACTTTTTGCTCACAAAGAGGGAATTTTAGTGGGTATATCCTCCGGCGCAGCTTTGTATGCAGCTATTGAACAGGCAAAACGTGAGGAAAATAAAGGAAAAACGATTGTGGCATTGCTTCCGGACAGCGGAGACCGCTATTATTCTACACCATTATTTGAAAGCTGATGGAAAAGCTATGGTGTAAGTGTCTGCTTTGTGTTAAACTTCAAATATAAGAGAAAGACAGGAGAATGTAAAATGGATATTATTGAATTTCAAAATAAATTAAAGGAAGTACAGACACTTGCTTTAAACAATGGAAAAAAGGTAAAGGCAGCTTTAGTAGAAAAATTTTTCGAAGGAGATGACATTACTCAGGATAAATTACAGAAGGTCTATGATTTCTTGGAAATACAAGGTATTCATGTAGATGGAGCAGAGAAATCACCGGAAGCTTCGGTACAGGAAGAAGTAGTGCAAGAGGCAGCAGCAGAAATTCCTCTTACTTCAGAAGAAAAAGAATTTTTAGAAGAGTATCTTTTGGGCTTTGAAACAGAGGAAGAATTATTAAAAGAGGAACTGCTTCGTGCATTTTTAGCAGGAAATCAGGAATGTACAGAAAAATTAATCCGTGCATATCAAGATGAGATTGTAAAAGCTGCAAAGAAATTAAACCGTGAAGATATATTTTTCGGAGATTTACTTCAGGAAGGAAATATGGGACTTTTGACAGCTTTGGAGCGTCTTTCAGAGCAGGAAGCTCCGTCTGAATGGATTGTCAGGGAAATTGAAAGTACCATGAAATTATTTATTGAGGAACAGGCTCAGCAGAAAAAAGAAGACAATATTCTGGTAGAAAAGGTCAGAGATTTGGAAAAAAAGGTAAAAGAGCTTACCGAAGATGAGGATGTGAAGTACAGTGTGGAGGAGTTGGCTGCATTTCTGGATATGGACCTTGAGGAAATGGAGTCTGTGCTTCGATTAACAGGAGATGACAAGTAGAGTTTTATTGTTTTTTAATAGAATTACTATCTTTTCTTCATTGCATAATAATACGTGAAGCAGTATAGTCTATATAACAGGGCAAAACCTGAAGCATTGGAAACAATGTAAAAATGGAGGATAATGAAATGGATATTGAAGAAAAGAAAAAACCACAGCCTCCTAAGAAACCGGTGTTATTTTATTATGGAATAATACTTTTGGTCTTAGTATTGCTGAATACATTTGTAGTTCCTTATATTGCGGAAAGAAGCATTAAGGAAGCTGATTATAATGAATTTTTGGATGACTTGGAAGCCGGCAAGATTTCAGAGGTTACTTTGGAACCGGATGTGATTTACTATGTGGAAAAAGGAAAAGATAATAAAGAGCAAGTGTATAAGACAGGTCGTATTTCTGATTTACAGGAAGTAGATAGACTGCACAAAGCAGATGTTGTCTTTTCTGAGGAAATTCCCACGAAAATGAACCCTCTTGTGAGTCTTTTGCTCACATGGGTACTTCCTTTTGTACTTATGTGGTTTTTAGGAAGTTGGCTTATGCGTAAGATGATGAAAAACATGGGTGGCGGAGCCGGAGCCGGGGCAATGACTTTTGGTAAAAGTAATGCTAAAATTTATGTAAATTCATCTACAGGAATTAAATTTTCAGATGTAGCAGGTGAAGATGAAGCGAAAGAATTGCTTACAGAAATCGTGGATTATCTGCATAATCCTGAAAAATACAAAGAAATTGGTGCATCTATGCCAAAAGGTGCGCTTTTAGTAGGCCCTCCGGGTACTGGTAAAACATTACTGGCAAAAGCTGTTGCCGGTGAGGCGAGTGTACCTTTCTTTTCAATTTCAGGTTCTGAGTTTGTAGAGATGTTTGTAGGTATGGGTGCGGCAAAGGTCAGAGATTTATTTAAACAAGCCAACGAAAAAGCACCATGTATTGTATTTATTGATGAAATTGATACGATTGGAAAGAAACGTGACGGAAGCGCAATAGGTGGTAATGATGAACGTGAGCAGACGTTAAACCAGCTGCTTACGGAGATGGACGGATTTGATGGTTCTAAGGGTGTTGTTATTCTGGCTGCCACAAATAGACCGGACTCTCTTGATGCAGCGCTTCTTCGGCCGGGACGTTTTGACAGACGAATTCCGGTAGAATTGCCGGATTTGAAAGGTCGTGAAGAAATCTTAAAAGTTCATGCCCGAAAAATTAAAATTGCAGATAATGTGAATTTCCATGAGATTGCAAAAGCAGCATCCGGTGCATCCGGTGCAGAGCTGGCAAATATTGTAAATGAAGCAGCTCTTAGAGCAGTCCGTGACAGAAGAAAATTTGCAACACAGGCAGATATGGAAGAAAGTATAGAAGTTGTTATTGCAGGTTACCAGAAGAAGAGCAGGGTTCTTTCCGAAAAGGAAAAACTTATTGTGTCTTATCATGAGGTAGGACATGCTCTTGTGGCAGCACTTCAGACAAATTCTGCACCAGTGCATAAAATTACAATTATTCCAAGAACTTCCGGTGCGCTGGGTTATACCATGCAGGTAGACGAAGGAGAACATTTCCTTATGTCGAAGGAAGAACTGGAGAATAAGATTGCTACCTTTACAGGAGGAAGGGCAGCAGAAGAATTAATTTTCCATTCTGTAACAACAGGAGCATCTAATGATATTGAACAGGCAACGAAAATTGCAAGAGGAATGATCAGCCGTTTTGGTATGAGTGAAGAATTCGATATGGTTGCTATGGAAAGTATGTCAAATCAGTATCTGGGAGGAGACAGCTCTTTGGCATGTTCTTTTGAAACACAGACTTTGATTGATAAGAAAGTTGTGGAACTGGTAAAGAAACAGCATGATAAGGCATATAAAATTCTGGAAGATAATATTGCCAAGCTTCACGAGTTGGCAAAATACCTGTATGAAAACGAAACCATTACAGGTGAAGAATTTATGCGGATTTTAAATACAAAGCCAAGGATTGGCATGAATGAAGATGTAGCAGAGGAATAAGCAAATGATTTACACAATTAAAAATGATAAAATAGAAGTTTCCGTAGAGGATTTAGGTGCACAGATGCGCTCTATAAAAGATGCAGAAGGTAAAGAATATTTGTGGCAGGGGGATGAAAAATACTGGAAAGAATGTGCCCCTAACCTGTTCCCTTATATTGCCCGTCTGACACAGGGAAAATATATTTTAAAGGGTAAAACCTACGATATGACTACACATGGTTTTTTAAAGAGAACTGTGTTGAAATTAAAAGAAAAAACACAGACAAAAATGGTGTTCTCATTGACAGATAGTGAAGAAACTTATAAACAATATCCTTATCATTTTGAACTGAAAGTAAAGTATGAGCTTTTGAAAAACGAATTAAAAGTATCTTACAGCGTGTCTAACAAGGATAAAAAAGTCATGTATTTTGGTATTGGAGGTCATCCGGGATTTCAGGTGCCTATAGAGAAAGAATTATCCTTTGATGATTACTTTATTGAGTTTGCAAATGGGACAGATATGAAGCGTGTGGGAATGTCAGAGGACTGCTTTGTTACAGGTAAGGATGAGGCCTTTACTTTAGATGATAAGCAAAGATTACATCTGCACCATGATATGTTTGATGACGATGCCATTATTTTAAAGGATGTTCCTTCTAAAATGACGCTTGCATCGGAGAAGGGTAATGCAAGAATTGAGATGGAGACTAATAATTTAGGATATTTGGGAATTTGGCACAGACCTCGTACAGATGCACCTTATGTATGTATTGAGCCGTGGAGCTCCCTTCCATCCAGAAAGGACATTATAGAAGATTTAGAGAAACAGGATAATCTGGTAAGCTTGAAGCCGGATGGCTATTACACAGGATTTTTCAAAGTGAAAATTGTAAAATAAAAGAGTAGGGAGTTGCTGCGTTAGGTGCATACCAGAATATTTTTGGATGCTGTTTAACGTAGCAACTCTTATTTTTTTGTTTTTTTACGAAGTGGCTATCCCCCCGGGAGGCTTGTGTAAGTTATAGAATATGATAAAATAATATCAAAGTGCCGGAATAAAGTGCAGAATAATTCATCAGGCATAGTTTGATTTAACATAAAGAGGAGGATATGTAAACATGAAAAAACGAACAAGGCTTTTGGCGCTGCTTCTCGCAGCATGTATGACGGCAGGCATGGCAGCATGCGGAAGTGACGGAACAAAGACAGAAAATAAAGATACGGATACAAAGAAAGAAGCGCAGGATACAGAGGAAAAAGACGGAAAGAGAACGATTGTGGACAGTATGGACAGAGAAGTGGAAATTCCGGCAGAAGTAGACAGTATTGTGTGCTTAAATGTCACAAGTCTTCGTTATACCTGTTATATGCAGGCGCAGGATTTAGTTGTGGGTGTGGAAGATTACGAGCAGAAACAGAGTATTTCCAGACCATATAACTATGTAAATTTTGATAAATTTAAGGATTTACCTGTGGTAGGAAATAACGGAGAACATTATATTGAAGAAATTATTACGGCAGAGCCTGATGTAATTATGATGTCTGCATTGGGAAACTGTGATGCAGATGATGTGCAGGAAAAAACAGGAATTCCTGTTGTCGTTATTCCCGGAAGTGACCAGATGATGGATGAAAATGTGTATGAAACCTTCCGAATTATGGGAGAAGTTTACCAGAAAGAGGATAGAGCAGAGGAACTTATTGCTTATTTAGAGGAAACAAAAAAGGATTTGGACAGCAGAACAAAGGATATTCCTGAGGAAGAAAAGCAGAGTGTTTATGTCGGCGGAGTAAGCTTTAAGGGGGCACATGGATTTGAAGGAACAGAGGCAAATTATGCGCCGTTTTCTGCAATTTATGCAAAAAATCTGGCAAATAAAACAGACCAGACAGGAGCTTTTAATATTGATTTAGAGCAGGTTTTGGCATGGAATCCGGATGTGATTTTTGTTGATTTTAACGGTATGGAATTGATTAAACAGCACTATGCGGAAAATCCTGATTACTATAATCAGTTAAAGGCAGTGCAGGAGGGAAAAGTATATTCTCAGATTTCTTTCCGTTCCAGTGCCTCTAATTTGGATATGGCATTGGCTGATACCTATTATGCAGGCTCTGTGTTGTATCCTGAGAAATTTGCGGATATTAATCCGGAAGAAAAAGCAGATGAAATCTTTGAAAAGCTGCTAGGACAGAAGTTTTATGATGTATTAAAGGAGAATGGATATGAGTTCAGACAGGTCCAGATTGGAGAATAGCGGAAGGGATGGTGCATACCGGAAAAACCAGAGAAAAAGTGTTTTCTTTTTAATTATTTTAGCGACTGTACTAGTTCTAACAGTTTTATTTTCCATGTGGGCAGGCTCTTACGATACCCCTTTAAAGGAACTGATATTAGGAATATTCGGACAGGCATCAGATAATAAAATTAATGTGGTCGTGCGAAATGTAAGACTGCCTCGCATCTGTACGGCAGCGATTGCAGGGGCAGGACTTGGGGTAACAGGCTGTATTTTACAGGCAATTTTAAACAATCCTCTTGCTTCCTCCAGTACCCTTGGGGTGTCTCAAGGGGCAGGCTTTGGCGCTGCTTTTGCAATTATCATTTTAGGTGCGGGAAGCGCTGCAAACGGAAATTTAATTATTCCTGTTTGTGCCTTTGTGGGAAGTATGGCAGTTGCCATTGTAATCTTCGGACTGTCTCGTTTCTGTCAGATTTCAGCGGAGTCTGTGGTACTTGCTGGTGTGGCAATCAGCTCCATGTTTACCGGAGCGACTACCCTTCTTCAGTATTTTGCAGATGAGGTAGAATTAAACGCACTGGTATTTTGGACTTTTGGAGATTTGGGCAGCACGGATTGGAAAGAGATTAGTTTTATGGCAGTTGTTGTCTTCCTTGCAGGTGTTTATTTTATTCTGCATCGATGGGATTTTAACGCATTGTTAAGTGGAAATGAAACTGCAACCAGCCTTGGAATTCACGTAAGAAGGTTGATTATTATTAACATGATTTTATGCTGTTTTACGGCATCTACCATTGTTTCTTATATTGGTTTAATCAGCTTTATCGGTCTTGTTGCGCCTCATATTGTACGAATGGTAGTGGGAAATAATCATGTGTATCTGATACCAGGTTCTATGCTGGCGGGAGCTGTTTTGCTCCTTCTTGGCGACTTGGCAGCAAGGACGCTTATAAGTCCGATTATCCTTCCTATCGGAGCGATTACCTCCTTCCTTGGAGCGCCGTTGTTCTTATATTTATTGTTTAAAGGAGGCAGCCGTTCATGCTAAAGGTTGAAAATCTTCAATATGGTTATCCGGGAGGACCGGAGGTTTTAAAAGATATCAGTTTTACTCTGGGTGAAGGTCAGTTTATGGCGATTTTAGGTAATAACGGAGCGGGAAAAAGCACGATGCTGAAATGCTTTAATCAGATTTTAACACCGAAAAAGGGAAGTATTTCTCTGAATAATGAGGAGATTTTAAAGCTTTCTGCAAGGGAAATGGCGAAGAGAATTGCCTTCGTGGCTCAGAGTGTACCCAATGTGAAAATGACAGTTCATGATATGGTAATGCTGGGAAGAAAGCCTTATATGAAGTGGGGTGTTACGGAAAAGGACCATGAAATGGTTCATGAAGCAATGGATAAATTAAAAGTATCGGATATGAGAGGACGCTTTTTAAACCAGTTAAGCGGGGGAGAACGTCAAAAAGTTATGCTGGCAAGAGCTTTGGCACAAGAACCCAAACTGCTTCTTTTAGATGAGCCTACCAGCAGTCTTGACCTTCAAAACCAGTATCAGGTATTGCAGATTGTACGAGATATTTGTCGTGAAACAAAAATCTCTGCGATTGTTGTCATCCATGATTTAAACTTAGCTCTTCGCTTTTGTGACAGATTTTTGCTGATGCAGGACGGGCAGGTGTATGCCAGCGGGGATGCGGAGGTTCTTAATCGAAAAGCTATCTGGGATGTTTATCATATTCATGGTGAGGTGGTATCTGTGGGCGGACAGAAGATGGTATTGGTAGACTCGCAGGTGACAGATATATAAAGAAAAGAGTGATAAAATGAACTTAGAACAGCTGGAAAAAGAGTGGAGTAGAAAGGATAACAGACAGGGTGAATTACAGGCAAAGCTTTGGGATAAAAAGGCAGGACAGTATAAGGAAAAAACCATTCCAACACCGGAAGAAAATCCTTTTTTGAAACAAGTTTATGGAGAAATGCAGATAGATGAACACACCCGTATTCTGGATATCGGATGCGGTGCAGGGCGCTTTAGTCTGGCGTTGGCAAAGTCAGGAGCACAGGTGACAGGCACGGATGTATCATCAGAAATGATTATGGCGGCAAAGGAGCTGGCAGAGCAAAAACATCTGAAAAATGTATCATTTTTTCATGCTGATTGGGCAAGTCTTGATATTGAAAAAATGGGATTTTTGAAAAATTTTGACCTAGTGTTTGCTCACATGACACCTGCTGTTGCGGATTATTATACATTAGAAAAAATGTGTAATTGTTCCAGAAACAAGTGCTTTTTGGTAAAGCCCTCGAGGAGAAGTGATAGGGTGCTTGATGGGGCATTTCAGGCAGCAGGAATAGAAAAAAATAAAAAGGAAACAGACTCCTCTATTGCTATGATATTTTCTTATTTGTGGCTGAAAGGGTATTCTCCCTATATTTCTTATCGTGATGAGGTATGGGAAATCAGTCAAAGTGTGGAAGATATGCTGGCATGGTGTATTGACAGGGCAAATTTGCAGGGAGAAGTCACGTGGGAACAGAGAGGCAAAATGCAGGCATATTTGTCAGATATAAGCGAGAACGGAAGAATTACAGAAAGGACAAATACCACCATTGTGACAATGAGCTGGTGTGTGTAAAGGTGAAGAAAATGAGAGATGAATTATGGAAGAAATGTGTTGCTTTTCATGGACATGAGTGCGGTGGGCTTACCATTGGATTTCAGGCTGCGTTATATGCCATTGAATTATTAGGATTGGAAGCAGACGAAAAAGGCTGTCTTTCCGGAGATGAGGAGCTGGTTTGTATTGCGGAAAACGATGCCTGCGGGATTGATGCCATTCAGGTGATTTTGGGATGCAGCGTGGGAAAAGGAAACCTTTTATTCCACATAAGAGGGAAACAGGCATTCTCTTTTTATAATAGAAAAAATGGGAAATCTGTGCGTTTAGTATTAAAACCAACACCGGAAGGTATGAGTAGAGCAGACTCTTTTGCTTATTTCCAGAGCCATGAACCGGCAGAGTTATTTGATGTAAAAGAGACTGTAATTGAACTGCCGGAAGCAGCCAGAATTTTTAAATCAGAGCCATGCAGCTGCTGTGGGGAGATTACAGCAGAGCCTATGCTTCGTTTACAGGGAGGCAAACTGTTTTGTCTGGATTGCTATGAAAAATATAATCGTTTTGATGTGTAGATGCGCAGCTCGCGGAAATGAAATTATCACTTTGTGAACCACTCGCGCGCGGAAATTGCGCTGTTGCGTAATCTTTTTTCATTGATAAATTTCTTCGCCATCTGTTATAATGGATGTTATAGAATTCCTCTGCAAAGTGGAGGAAAAAGTATGAACACATTATTGAAAAATCTTACAATCAAAAATAATTTTATGTTTGCAGCAGTGATGTCAGAGGAGGAGAACTGCAAAGGCTTTTTAGAACGTGCGCTTTCTATTAAAATAGACCATGTGGAAATCAGCACAGAGAAAAATATCGTCTACCATCCGGAGTATAAAGGTGTGCGATTAGACGTTTATGCGAAAGATGAAAAGAATACCCGCTATAATATAGAGATGCAGGTACTAAAGCAGCCTGCATTGGGACGCAGAAGCCGTTATTACCAAAGCCAGATGGATATGGAGCTTTTGGCAAAGGGGTGTGAATATGCAGAGCTTCCCGACAGCTACGTGATTTTTCTCTGTGATTTTGACCCTTTTGGGGAAGGAAAATATCGGTATACTTTTCGAAAAAGCTGTGAGGAAACACAAAAAGCGTCTTTAAAAGACGGACGTTGTATTATGTTTCTAAACACCTGTGGAGAAAACGCAGAAGATGTGCCGGAGGAATTAGTTTCTTTTCTGAAATTTGTGCATGCAGACTTAAAAGAAAGTCAGACGGACTTTCAGGATGATTATGTAAGACAAGTGCAGAAATCAGTCACCCATATCAAGGGGAGCAGAGAAATGGAGGAGAGATTTATGCTTTTGGAATTATTGATGCAAGATGAACGCAGAGAAGGGCGTAAGGAAGGTAGAAAAGAAGGATTAAAAGCTGCAATAGAGATGCTTCAGATGGTTTTGTCCAAATTCGGACAATTACCTGACAGCCTTTTGGAAACATTATATGAACAGGAAGATGTAGAAGTAATTAAAGGCTGGATGGAGACAGCGTTAAAGGCACAGTCATTAGACGATTTCATTTCTAAAATGTAGTACAGTGAATAATAAACCAGTATCTAAATATCTAACTGAAAAATGAGGCTGTTGTATTAAGTGCATTTTTACTTAATGCGACAACCTCGGATGGAAACATTTCAACGCCATTTCAGGCAAAATTTCAAAAAAAGCAGAGGAATTCTATTATTACATTATTGTAAGAATATTGAGATGCAGTTGTAAGCTATAAGCGGTATAATTGAAAGAAATATAAAAGCTTCAATATTCAATAGAGGGGGTGTTTTTTTGAAAAATGACTATTTATTTTCTATGGCTATTGATGAAATAAGGGGGAGAAAAAGAAGCAGTTTTTTGATTTTCTTTGTATTATTTCTGAGCTTTACCTGTGCCATGATTTCTCTTTCTCTTACAGAAAGTATGGATAAAACAAATGAAGAATGTAGATATGATACTTATGGTATATGGGAAGGTGCAGTTTTAAATGCAAACGAGAGGGAGCTGGATTTTTTAGGGGAGACACCTTTTATTCAAGAAAGCGGAATGGCGCAATGCTATGGAAAAATTGCGGGAAACAGTGGAATAGGAACAGTGGATGACCACCTTTGGAAACTGGGAAGACTAGAGTTAAATAGCGGAAGACTTCCAAAATCCGGTGATGAAGTTGCAGTAGAAGCAGATGTTCTTAGTGTTCTGGGCTATGATTATGAGCTGGGACAAAAGATAGATTTGACGATTTCTGTACCTGCTCAATATTTAGATGAACAGACGCAGGAGGAAGATGCTTTTCCTTCTATTCAAGTGACAAAAACTTATACTCTTTGCGGGGTTTTGAAAGAATATACAAACCTTTGGGAAGCAGGGAGAAAAGCGACCTTAAACAGTGCAATTCTCACAGAAAAGGGCGCACAGGAGCTTTTTTTGGAGGCAAAAATCCAGCAGGAGGAAATGGTGCCATTACCGCCTGAAAAGAACTGCTTTTTCACAATGAAGAACCATGATACTTCTAAAATTTGTGAGATTAATGAGGGATTGAAACAGGAAGACGCAGAAATTCAACAGGAAGTTCTTATAAACACATACGCATACCCTGATGTACAGCAGATGGAGAAAAAGCAACTGTTTCATTGGGCAATTTTTATAGTGTCACTTGCTGCGATTGTGTGTCTTTATATGTTGCAGGTGCGCAGGCAAGTATATCAGATTGCTCTCTTTCGAAGCATTGGAATTACAAAGAAGCAATTACGAATTTTGATTTTTTTCGAGACAGCTCTGCTTGGATTTCCGGCAGCAGTATTGGGGAGCATTACAGGGGCATTGGGAACATGGTGTTTGGTAAAAGTCTTATTGAGACAGAAAAATGCAGTCTTTGTTTTAGATATACCGGTTGTTTCTCTTGTGTTATTTTTTACTTTGTGGATTATCGCTCTTGCAGGTATGAGGATTTTGGTATTACAAATGGCATTAAAACAGCCTCTTACAGGAAGATTTGAAATCCAGCAGGTAAAAAAGCAGAAGGTAAACAGGATGAAAGGTGTGTTATTGGCAGGATTATCGGTGGCTATGGCAGGCATTGTGATTTTTGTTTGTATGGAAGCCTTTCCAATATTTTATAAAAGGGAAATAAACGAAAAGTCACGTTCTTATAGTATCAATGCGCTGGAAAATCCATTTGCCTGTATTCCAAAGGAAGAACTTTCTAATATAAAAGCGATACCGGGAGTCAGTAAGATAGATGCACAGTTGGTAGAGAATTGCGAATTGCGTTTTGAAGATATGGAAGAAAATGATTTTTTTCAGGCAGTTAGAGAAAATTCTGAAGATACACAGCCGGTATTACTAAATATGATAGATGGCGCAGGAAATAAAAAAATTATTGATTATCCAAACGGATTAGGGGTATCTATCTATGGGATACCAGAGGAACGAATGGAAACTTTACCGCACGCAGAACAAGTAAACAAAGAAGCTTTTCGTCAAGGGAAACAAGTTATTATTATATTTTCCACAGATGTAGATGGTAATCTTGTGTATGGAGGGAAGTCTTATACAGAAGCAGGAATAAAAGCAGGTGATGAGATTGAGCTGAATTTTTATGGTTTTCCAGTAGGGGAAAGAATAGAAAGAAAGGCGAGTGATGTATCAATAGTCGGAAATATGACAGCAAAAGTAGGAGCTGTTATAAAAGTAAATAGGGAGAAGTCAGCTTATGATCCGTTGTTATTTACAGGAAAACCGTATATGGTGTTATGTTCTTATGAGAGCCTAAAGGAAACCTTGGAAAATGCAAAAGAGGGTTACGAGCTGGGATTTAATAAAACCGGTACGGAATTAGGTTATAATTCTTTAGATATTTATACATCAGAAAGTGCAGGATATTTATCTACGGATTTTATTGTGGCAGATTTATGTGAGCAGTATGAAATGAATTTACGCAATGAGCGTGAAATGATAACGGCGTCTGTACAGGAAGCAGAACGTGAATTTTTCTTGCTGTTTTTTGGAGGAGTGTGCATTATATTGATTTTACTTCTTACAGTTTGTAATATTCTGGCTTTTGATTATGAAAATCAGAAACGTAAAATAGGAGTTTTAAAAGCACTGGGAATGTCAAAAAGACAGCTTCAAAATAGACTAAGAAGAAATTCTTTGAAAACAGCAGTTTTTTCTGTTTTTTGCGGTTGGGGTGTATATGGAGTCTGGATTTTTGGAAATGTGTGGAAACAGCAGAGGTATTTGCAGCAGGAATTTCAGGAAGTGCGCAGTTTTTCTCAAATTTTACAGCAGCAAATCGAAAGCATGAAAATTTTCGGAATAGGAGGATTTGAGGCGTTTTGGATTAGCGCAGCAGCATTTTTAGCAGTATTTTTAATGTTATATTTACCGAAGCGCAGGTTGAAAAACGCAAAGCTTTTTTGATATAATGCTTACAAGAATTTTGATTTACAGAGGTCTAAAATGAAGTTTCATATTTTGATTACAGAAGACGATGAAAATGTTGCAAACGGTTTGTCAGATATTTTGAAAAGCTATGGTTATCAAGTGTCTGTATCAGATAACAGTGCAGATACCATAGAGATTTTAAACAGAGAAAATATTGCTCTTGTAATTTTGGACGTTTGTCTCGGTGAGGATAGTGGATATGATTTATGTAAAAAAATCAGAGAGTTTTCGGATGTTCCTATTCTTTTTCTCACAGGCTGCAGCAGCGAATTAGAGCTTATACGGGGATTTCAGGTTGGGGGAGATGACTATGTTACAAAGCCTTTCCGTATGCAGGAATTGCTGGTGCGTATGCAGGCAATTCTTCGCCGTTCTTCCTTAAATAAGGGGGAATATTATCAAAGCGGAGAGTTGTATTATAATCATTTTACACACCAGATGATAAAAGGAAAAGAAGCGCTTCCCCTTACTTCCGTGGAATTGAAGATTGCCGTGTTGTTATTGAAAAGCTGGCCGAATACCATTACCAGAAAGGACTTGCTTTACCATGTGTGGGATAATGATTTTCAGTTTGTGGAGGAAAATACATTGAATGTAAATGTCAGCCGTTTACGGGATAAGCTGGGAACTTTTGAGGAAGCTCCTTACATTACGACCATACGTGGAGTAGGCTATCGCTGGGCAGTGCCGGTAAAGAGGTGTCAGAAATCATGTTGACAGTAGTTTGTTTTATTATAGCGTGTATTAGTACCATTGCTGCGATTTTTTTCTTTAGAAAAAGCAGAAAAATGGAAGACAATATCAGGCAGGCAGAAGCAGATATCAGCCACTTCCTTTTATATCCTGAAAAGGTAAATAAAAAGTCTTTGGAGGAAGGGGTTTGCTTCAATCTACTCAATCAGGTTCGGGAGCTGGAGGAACAGCTTCTTCATGAAAGACATCAGAAAAAGCAAAAAGAAAGCTATACAAACAGTTTTATCGAAAATATGGCGCATCAGATGAAAACATCGGTTACAGCCTTGCAGATACGTCTTGATTTGGCTGATTTTCATGCCAAAACAGAGGAGGAAAAAGCAGCTTTAAAAGAGGGGCAGAAATGTGTTACTCGCCTTACAGAGGAAATCGAAAGAGTTTTAAAATCCAGTCAACTGGCTGCCGGTAAGGTACTTATGGACTATGAGGAGTTGGATTTAGAAAAGCTGATAAGCGCTTGTATTGAGCGATTGGAAGTGATTGCACACAAGAGAAAAGTAAGCTTTGAGATGAAAGGGGAGCTTCCTAAAAAGTATTTTGGAGATGGTTTCTGGCTTATGCAGGCTTTTGAAAATCTTTTAAAAAATGCTGCCGAGCATACAAAAAAGGGCACAATAGTTTGGGTGAATTTGGAAGAAAAAGAAGGGGATATTAAGATTTCTATATGCGATGAAGGAGAGGGAATTTCACCGGAAGAAATGCCGATTTTGTTCCAGCGTTTTTGCCGTGGAACTTCCAGAAAAGCAGGATATGGTATAGGGCTTAATATGGCACAGGATATTATAAAATCCCATCACGGAAGTATCTCCGTGAAGAATATTCAGGGGAAGGGCGCTTGTTTTCTTGTAAGTCTTCCAATGCTTTATGGCACAGAACCTTACAAAATCGTAAGGAAAAATGAGAGAAAACTGTAAGCTTTTCTTGTTATAATCTTTATATAGAAAGTAGCAGAGAGGGGCGTGGGAATATGAAAAATGAGTTGTTTTTTCTGGCGGTACAACGGATAAAAGGAACAAAGAGGAATAGTTTTCTGCTTGGGATTATTCTTCTTTGTTCCTTTGCGTTTACGGTAATTACGCTGGGAATTACAGACAGTTTGAATGAAACAAATGCACAATATAGGCTGGATACCTATGGTTCGTGGAAAACAGCAGTTTATAACGGTACTGAGAAGGAAAAAGAAATTTTAAAAGAAAATCCTCTTTCCAAACAAGTAGGAACACTGCTATCTTACGGTAATATCGGAGGTTCAGACACTATCGGAACACCGGATGATGCTCTCATCGAGATGGGAAATCTGGAGCTTTTGGAAGGACATTTTCCTGAAAAATCAGGAGAAATCGCTATGGAAGCCAGTCTATTGAGTGCGCTAGGTTACGATTACGAGCTTAACCAAAAAATCGTAGTTAATTTCCAGAAAGATGTGGAAACATGGGTGGAGGCAGAGTTTACTCTTTGCGGTGTATTGAAACAATATTCTCATTTATGGAACTGTGAGGAAAACATCAGTCTTCCCGCCGCCTTTATTGTAAAAGAGGATGGGGAAAAATTACAGCCATTTCCTGCTTATCATTATTTTGTCACTTCTGAAGAAGAACAGGAGACTTTAACAGGCAGTATTCGGAGCACATTGGGGAAGAAAGAGAATGAAAATTTAAAGATTGTGGGTAACACATTTGCATATAATTCTTTATCAGAGAAAGCAGATTATTACCTCTATCTGGTATTGATTTTGCTTACTACGGTATTGGCAGTTGCTTGCGTTTATTTTGTGCAGATGCAGGAGCAGCTTCGCTCCATTGCCTTGTTTCGCAGTATCGGAGGCACAAAAAAGCAACTGATTGGACTTTTATTTTATGAAACAATGTGTATGGTTGTACCCTGCATTTGTTTAGGAACGATAATTGGAAGCGCAGGCTTGTGGGGGATTTTTAAGGTATTTATCAATGTAAGTTTTACGGATTTCCGAATTTCTATTCCGATTTTCGGATTTTTGGTTGTAACACTTTTATGGCTTGGGGCTATCTTTTTCTGTCGTTTGTTGGTGCTTTATCTAGCTATGAAGCAGCCGTTAACGGGAAAAATTACCATGTCCGGAAAAATGGGAAAGCGTTACAGAGGTATAAAAAAAGCTTCTCTTACTTTGCTGGCAGGAATGTTTTCCACAGTGCTGTTATTTGTAATGATGGAGAGCATACCGGAGCTTTTTGAAAAGAGATGGGCAGAAAAGGAGAACTCTTACAGGATAGATGCGGCAGAAAAAACAATCAGTGAAGAAGAAGTAAAAGTGTTGGAAGAACTGCCGGGAATAACCAAAGTTTTGCCCTATGGGGAAATGGTAGGAGAGTTGAGCTTTGACAATATGGAAAAAGTGCCTTTAGCATCAGCTTGTAAAGAAAATAAGAACAAAAATCAGCCTATTTTTATGGAACAGCAGAATGCAGACGGTACAACGGAGTATATGTGTTTTCCTAAGGGAATTGGTGTTCGTGTAATTGGTATTCGAAAAGAGTACTGGAAGGACTATTTTGATACAGACATTTCCGGATTTGATGAGAAAGCTTTTGAAGAAGGAAAAACAGCATTGGTTACTTTTGTTACAGAAGACGACGGAAAAATTACTTTTGACGGTACGGTGTATGAAGATACCGGTTTAGAAAAAGGAGATACCATAAATCTGCGGTTCTATGACAGAAATTCAGAGGATTTTCAAAATCCAAGTCTTGCGTCAGAACATTCTTTGAAGCTTGCCGCACAGCCTATGAAGTGGAAACTTCGGGAAGGGGCAGGGAAAGGATATATCGGAAGCTACGGGGCTCATTATAATATTTTAGTGTCAGATAATTTCATGCAGAAGGTGCTTGATGAAAGTAAAAATGCGGAGGTCAGCAGTCATTATATAGGAGGCGATATATACGGCGACAGTAGTGCAGAGATTTATACATCTGTAAATGCAAAATATCTTTCAACAGATTATCTGGTTGCTCAGACTGTAAAAGATTATGGTACAACCTTGGATAATAATCGAGAAGAAGTGTCTGCACAGGTTCTTTCACATTTGCAGAATTTGATTCTTATTTGTGTTTGCGGAGGATGTATTGGACTTACGCTGTTCTTGCTTTTATGGAATTTGATTACACTTGCAGCCAGATACGAATGTAGAAAGTATGGAATTTTGCAGGCAATCGGTATGTCAAACAAGCAAATGTACATTGGAATTTTGAAAAAGGGAGCGCTTACAGGTGTTTCTTCTCTATTCTTAGCATTTTTCTTTTACGGCGTCTATTTTGTAATCAGAGAATGGCTGAAAGTGAGATATGTCATAGAAAATTTTGGAGATAATTATACGTTGAAAGAGGGAATACAGAGCACCTATTATTATTTAGAAACGTGCGGAGTCAGTCTTGAAATATTTATTTTATTCATAGTTGCGATTTTGATTTTTTTCTTAATCCTGTTCTATTGGTGCAATCGAATTTTGACAAAAACAACATTGATGGAAAAGTTAAAATAATAAGGAAAAGGGGAAATTTTTTATGGGAACTATTTTATCAGCAAAAAACATTTATAAAACATACAAGACATCTTCCGGTGATGTGCCGGCGCTTCGAGGTGTCAGTCTGGAAGTAGAAAAGGGTTTATTTTATGCCATCATAGGGAAAAGTGGTTCAGGAAAATCTACACTTTTGCACACGTTAAGCGGACTTGACCGCCCAACAAAGGGTGAAGTATTTATAAACGGAGAAAATCTCTATCAATATTCGGATGAAAAAATGGCTGTATTTCGCAGAAGATATATGGGTTTTGTGTTTCAGCAGTTTAATTTGCTGGATGAGTTTAATGTATTAAACAATATCTGTATGCCTTTGCGGTTAGACCAGAGAAAGGTGGATAAGCAGTTTTTAGAGGAAGTGACAGGGCTTTTAAGACTTGAGGATAAATTGAAAAAATATCCCTGTGAGCTTTCAGGCGGAGAACAGCAAAGAGCAGCCATTGCCCGTTGTCTTTTGGCAAGACCACAGATTATTTTTGCAGATGAACCTACGGGAAATTTGGACAAAAAGACAGGGGAAGATACGCTGGATTTGTTGCAGCAGTGTTCAGAGCAGTTCGGGCAGACCTTAATTGTGGTGACTCACGATTTGGAAATTGCAAGGCAGGCAGATGTGATTGTGCATATTGAGGATGGAAAAGTGATTTCGTAAATTGGGTTATTGATAAATTTCTTCGCCATCTGTTATAATGGATGTTATAGAATTCCTCTGCAAAGTGGAGGAAAAGTATGAATACATTATTGAAAAATCTTACAATCAAAAATAACTTTATGTTTGCGGCAGTGATGTCAGAGGAGGAAAACTGCAAAGGTTTCTTGGAGCGTGCGCTTTCTATTAAAGTAGACCATGTGGAAATCAGCACAGAGAAAAATATTGTCTATCATCCGGAGTATAAAGGTGTGCGATTAGACGTTTATGCAAAGGATGAAAAGAATACCCGTTATAATATAGAGATGCAGGTACTAAAGCAGCCTGCTTTGGGACGCAGAAGCCGTTATTACCAAAGCCAGATGGATATGGAGCTTTTGGCAAAGGGGTGTGAATATGCAGAGCTTCCCGACAGCTACGTGATTTTTCTCTGTGATTTTGACCCTTTTGGGGAAGGAAAATATCGGTATACTTTTCGAAAAAGCTGTGAGGAAACACAAAAAGCGTCTTTAAAAGACGGACGTTGTATTATGTTTCTAAACACCTGTGGAGAAAACGCAGAAGATGTGCCGGAGGAATTAGTTTCTTTTCTGAAATTTGTGCATGCAGACTTAAAAGAAAGTCAGACGGACTTTCAGGATGATTATGTAAGACAAGTGCAGAAATCAGTCACCCATATCAAGGGGAGCAGAGAAATGGAGGAGAGATTTATGCTTTTGGAATTATTGATGCAAGATGAACGCAGAGAAGGGAGAAAAGCCGGAGAATTAGAAGGAGCACGAGAAATGCTCCAGATGGCATTAAACAGATTTGGAGAACTGCCAGACAATCTCCTGAAAACTTTACATCAACAGCAGGATATAGAAGTCATTAGAAGTTGGATGGAGACAGCATTGAAAGTACAATCATTGGATGAATTCATTTCTAAAATGTAATATCTAAATCATATCTAATTGAAAAATGAGGTTGTTGCATTAAGCGATATCGAGAGTGTAGAAGTATTCCGTATTTCTGCTTAATGTGACAACCCCAGATAGAAACATTTCAACGCCATTTCAGGCAAAATTTCAAGAAAAGCAGAGGAATTCTATTTTTACAATATGGCAGATTATACCAATAACCCGCGGCTTGAAAAGTAAATACCCTTTCGGGTGCTTTTTTTCTGCGCACGTGGTATAATGGCATTTTTCATCAATAATTATACTTATGGGTTTATTCAATATTGCTGACGAAATTGCTTATTATGGAATTTAATGTAATTGTGTTATTTCGAGTTTGACTGTTTAGGGTTTCCTGCCAATCAGGAATTTCTAATTGGTCCATAAGCAAGCATAAAAGAGTACCGCTTTCATAAGGAATGCGGTCAGCAAGCTCTCTTTTATCATAGTCGCCGGCTTCCACTGTTCTTTTTAAATCTGAGAAAGGAACCTCTTTTATATTATCAAAATACATGACGCCGTAATCGTATCCTACAATTTCAGATGCTTTTATACCAATATAGGTTGCGGTACCTTCAGTCGTTTCTCTTTCCAATTCTTCTTTGACATAGGTTGGATTTTTTTCCATGCGTTGATTTATAATATCAACGTATTCTTTTGCATATTGTAGAAAAACTTTCTGATTTGCAGTATTTTCCAAAAGCGCTTTTTGAATTTCTGTCAGTATATCGTATTCTTTATATAATAATTCCTTATCTTCATCGGACATCGTGTCCACAGAGTAGGTACTTCCATCAGCCCAATTTTTTTGCATATAGTAATGGAATGCTTCGTGACTTAAGAAAGTTATGTAGTGTGTTGATGAAAAAGGGGTGGTAGTAGAAGAAGCGCTATATTTTGTATAAAAAATTTTATTTCCGTATACTTTATATGTTTTTTCGGAAGTATTAAAATTCCCATCAAATTTAAACTGGAATAACTGTGGAGAAAGGGGGGAAATTCGATATACTTTTATTTTGTAATCAGAGGGCATATTTATTTCCTTTGCAAAAATACTGCGGACGTTTGCGGTTGGATTTATTAAATATGCTTTGCCAGAGTCAGTGTTTAGTGCCAGTATTGTTTTATTGCCAAGATTAAAATTTTCCCAGATATTTTGTTTTTCGGTGTATTTATGGTACTCATCAAGTTCTTTTAATATAGATTGATCCGTTTCATTTAAATCTGTAAAATGAGCATGGAAATAATTGCCGGCAATTATGCCTGCGATACCGATAAACAGTACACACAGAAAAGCACCTAGAAATACCTTTGTTTTTTTAAAACGTTTTTTTCTCATAGACATTCTTCTTATCTACACTTTTTTTAAATTTAACATAGGATATTAAAAGATGTCAAATAGAAGGGCGAGAGAAAAGTATTTCATCAAAATACTTGACGAAATTAAAAGAAATGATTATTATAGATTTTAAGAAAAAGAGTAAAATTCGTTGATGGGAATAAGTAGCCCTTGGTGGAATTTACAGAGAGACAGCGGCTGGTGGAAGCTGTCAAGAAAGCCAAAAGGTGAAATCATCCCGGAGAAGTAAACTGAAATAAGTAGGTACGCCGGAGTAGAGCCACGTTATAGGTGATACGCATTAAATTGATGTGTGCATGAGCCTGCATATTTGCAGGGAATTAAGGTGGTACCACGACGAGAGTTGTCCTTTTGAGAGGGCAGCTTTTTTTATTTCATAGGAAATTGCGTCCTATGAAATAAAAAAATGCTCCGCAAGGATGCGCAGCTCGCGGAAATGAAATTAAAAATGTTTCAGTTTTTAAATACTAAGGAGGATTTGTAATGAAGCTAGGAAAGAAAAAGATGTTACTGGTAAGTTTTATGTTGTTTTCTCTGTTTTTTGGTGCAGGAAATCTGATTTTCCCACCTTTTTTGGGACAGAATGCAGGAGAGAAGATGCCTCTTGCTGTTCTGGGATTTTTGATTACTGCAGTAGCGCTGCCTGTATTGGGCGTTATTGTTGTTGCACGCTTTGATGGTTTGGATAAGCTTTCTCAGAAAGTAGGAGCCAGATTTTCCATGATTTTTACTATTTTGATTTATCTGTCCATAGGACCGGGACTTGGAATTCCACGTGCAGCTTCTGTACCTTTTGAGATGGCGGTGGCCCCTTATCTTCCAAAAGAAGCTTCCGTTACGATATGTATGGTTGGTTTCTCCTTTGTGTTTTTTATTCTGGCAGGGTGGCTTGCCATGAAACCGAATAAATTGGTAGAGCGAATTGGAAAATTTTTAACACCAACCTTATTATTGCTTTTAGTTTTTGTGTTTATAAATTATGTATTCCGCGGGGAAGTAAATATAGCAGCAGCACAGGAAGCTTATGCCGGTAATCCTCTGGCAAAAGGTTTTTTGGAAGGTTATCAGACGATGGATACCATTGCCGCATTAAACTTTGGGTTAGTAGTTGCCACCACAATTACAAGCCTTGGAATTGAGAGCAAAAAGAGCGTTATGAGTTATACTGTTCGTGCAGGTATTTTTGCAGGAACTATTTTATCACTTGTGTATTTAATGCTTTCTTACATGGGAATGGGAAGTTCTGGTGTATTTCCTATTCAGGAAAATGGTGCCTGGACACTGCGCTGCATTGTAGAACAGTTATTTGGAGGTCCGGGAGCAGTGCTTCTGGCAGCGATTTTTACTCTGGCATGTTTGACAACCTGTGTAGGATTGATTACTTCTATTTCCCAGTATTTTTCTACACTTACAAAGAAGATTTCCTATACACAATGGGTATTTTTGATTTCCGGTTTTTCCTTCCTTGTATGCAATCAGGGATTAAATACGATTTTAGGAATATCTATTCCAATTTTAAATGCCATTTATCCGATTTCTATTATGTTAATTGTTTTGGGAATTTGTGAGAGATGGATGAAGAATAATCCGTACATCTATCCAGGCACAATTACAGCAGTAGGATGCATCAGTGTAATTTATGTATTAGATGACCTGAAAGTTCCGTTGGGATTTTTAAGTGACTGGTGTCATGCTCTGCCGCTGTATTCCATGGGACTTGGCTGGGTTGCTGTCGCAATCGCAGCAGTAGCACTCACCAGTGTTTTGTACATAGTTAAGAAACGTTAAATTCTAAATTGTTTGAAGATCCCCTTTATGGACTCATAGAGGGGATTTTTGATTTCCTCTAATGAAACAGGCTGATTAAAAATAATAGTATTATAGCTGATGCCGCTTACCAGTTCTAAAATCATATACATCATAACTTCCGGTGTACGATAGGTATGAGTAGATTTTTCCAGTAAATTTTCATAGATGGTATAAATAGGAGGTATATCCTTACCCGGGGCAAAAAACAGAGAATTCTTAAAAAATCCCCAGCTTAAATGCTTGGACAATAATTTTACAAGATTATGATTTGCCGCCAGCTGGTCTAAAATATTGTCAATAATAAAAAGTACCTGTTCTTCAAAATCTGTGATACTTTCGTGTTTCAACAGCTCATTATAAGCAATCTGAAAGACCTGACTGGCTTTATGGCTGATTAAATGATTGCGAATATCGTACTTGTCCTTAAAATAGAGATAAAAAGTACCCTTGGCAACGCCGGCCTGATTTACAATATCAGAAATAGAAGTTTTGTTAAAACCATTGTTAATAAATAAAGAAAAAGCGGACTCTAAAAGGGAGTCCCTTTTTTGTTGCTTATTGTTATCAATTTTACTCATTTCTCCAACCCTCTTTTTGAAAAAGCTTAAAGTTCTTGCTCAATTATAGAAATGAAATGCTATAAAAGTCAAATGAAAAAACACTTGTAATAAAATTTCCACATTTTGCATAAAAAATAAAATGACTTTTAGTCATAAATAGTATAAAAGAGATGTTGACTATTAGTCATTTTTGGAGTATAACAATAAATGACCAATAGTCACAAAGGGAGGAACGATCATGCTAAAGTTGGGAAGAAAAATTGTAAAGTTTCGTATTCCGATTTTTATTTTAAGCCTTCTGCTGTTAATTCCATCAGCAATCGGTTATCTGAATACGAGAGTCAACTATGATGTGCTTTACTATTTACCGGATGATATTGAAACCATGAAGGGACAGAACATTCTGGTAGATGAATTTGGCACAGGTGCATATTCCATGTTTGTATGCGAAGGCATGGAAAACAAAGATGTAGCCGCGTTAAAGAAGAAAATCGAAAAAGTAGACCATGTTTCAAAAGTTGTCTGGTATGACAGTTTGTCAGATATCAGTATTCCTGTAGAAATGCTTCCAGAGAAGATTAAAAAGGTCTTGTTTGCAGATGACTCTACCATGATGTTTATCATTTTTGATACGACAACATCTGCGGACGAAACCATGGATGCCATTGGAGATATTCGAAAACTGGCAGGAAAACAGTGTTTTGTCAGTGGTATGTCAGCGATTGTTACGGATACGAAAAATTTAGCTGAGTCAGAGGTTGCAGTTTATGTATTGATTGCTGTTGTATTGTCCTGTATTGTCCTGGCGCTTACCATGGAGTCTTATTTAATCCCGTTTTTATTCCTGGCAAGTATTGGAATTGCCATTGCGTATAACATGGGAACCAACGTATTTCAAGGTGAGATTTCCTATATTACTAAGGCATTAAGTGCAGTGCTGCAGCTGGGTGTTACTATGGACTATTCCATTTTTCTATGGCACAGTTATCAGGAACAAAGAGAACGATTTGGCAATAACCATAAGGAGGCCATGGCACAAGCCATTGCGGCAACTATCAAATCCGTAGTCGGAAGTTCGATTACTACTATCGCAGGATTTATAGCCCTGTGTTTCATGAGTTTTACATTGGGTATGGATTTAGGGGTTGTTATGGCAAAAGGTGTTATTTTCGGTGTGATTTGTTGTGTAACAGTATTGCCGTCCATGATTATGATTTTTGATAAAGCACTGGAAAAGACAAAACACCGTCAGTTGATACCTGATTTTCCGAAGATACCGGAATTTTTAGTAAAACATCATAAAGCGTTTGCATTTTTATGCGTAGCATTATTTATTCCATTTGCATATTTTCAGGCAAATACTAAGGTGTATTACAATCTGGATGCCAGCTTACCAAGAGAATTAGAGTCCATTCAGGCAAACGAAAAGCTTCAGAAAGACTATGACATGGGTGCAGCTCACATGGTTTTGCTGGATAATAAAATTTCAGAAAAAGACACCTATAAAATGATTGAAGAAATGGAAAAGATAAAAGGTGTAAAAGAAGTACTGGGACTGGAAACTATTATCGGTCCATCTTTCCCTGAAAGTATGATCCCTGATGATATAAAAGAAATTTTGAAAAGTGATAATTACGAATTGATGTTAATTACAAATCAGTATCAGACAGCATCAGATGAAGTAAATAAGCAGATTGATGAATTAAATAAAATTCTGAAAAAGTATGACCCGGCAGGAATGCTGGTAGGTGAAGCACCATGTACTAAGGATTTAATTGAGATTACAGACCATGACTTTAAGGTTGTAAGTGCAGTTTCAATTTTGGCAGTATTTTTGATTATTTTGTTTGTATTTAAGTCTATTTCATTGCCGATTATTTTGGTTTTGGTAATTGAAGGTGCAATTTTTATTAACATGGGTATTCCGTACCTGACAGGAACAGAGTTGCCTTTTATAGCATCGATTGTAATTGGGACAATTCAGTTAGGAGCAACGGTTGATTATGCTATTTTGATGACCAGCAGATATGAGCAGGAACGATGTTTCGGACATGATAAAAAAACATCCATTAGTATTGCACTGGGAAGCAGTATCAGACCGGTTATGGTATCTGCATTCAGTTTCTTCGCAGCTACTTTTGGAGTTGGACTTTATTCCCAGATTGATATGATCAGCTCTCTGTGTCTGCTTATGGCAAGAGGTGCATTAATCAGTATGGTATCCGTTCTTTTATTCCTGCCGGCAATGTACTGGATTTTCGATGGAATTATATGTAAAACAAGTAAAAACTTTAGATTGAGAAAACAGAAATAGGAGGTTTTTTGATATGAAGAAAAAAAATGTGCAAGCTATGCTGACAGGAATGGCAGTAATGATGTCTGTGATGCTCCCCACAACTTCTGTGCTGGCAGCAGTGCCGGAAAAAGAGCAGACTGTATATGTAAATGCAGATGAAAACGGAAAATCTGAAAATGTGATTGTAAGTAACTGGTTAAAAAATACAGATGGAGAGACTCAACTTAATGATAAAAGTGAACTGAGTAATATTCAAAACGTAAAAGGTGACGAAGAATTTAAACAGGGCAGTGACAGCAGTCTTACATGGGATGCTGATGGAAAAGATATTTACTATCAGGGAGAAACAACCAAGGAACTTCCGGTAGGTGTAAATATTACTTATTATTTAGATGGAAAAGAAATTCAGCCATCTGAACTTGCAGGAAAAAGCGGAAAAGTAAAAATTCGTATTAATTATGAAAATAAACAACAACAGACAGCAGAGGTAAACGGCAAGGAAGAAAATATTTATACACCTTTTATGATGATGACAGCTATGATTTTACCTACGGATGTATTTTCTAATATTGAAATTGAAAATGGTAAGGTGTTGTCTGATGGAAATAACAATATTGTAGTGGGAGTTGGTTTCCCGGGACTTTCTGACAGTTTGCAGCTTTCTGAAACAGAGGAATTAAAGGACTTAGAAATTCCTGATTTTGTAGAAATTACAGCAGATGTGAAAGATTTTGAATTGTCTATGACCGCAACGGTAGCTACTACCGGACTTTTAGATGAATTAAATCTGGGAGAGATAGACAGTGCAGATGAATTAAAAGAAAATATGAATAAGCTTACAGAGTCTTCTACAGCATTAGTGAAAGGAAGCAAAGAATTACAAGACGGTATTTCAAAATTGAATTCTTCTGCAGATACTTTTGTAAATGGATTAAATAGCGCTGATAACGGTGCCGGACAGTTAAAAAACGGTATTGATAAGATGAACAGCAGTAAAGGTGAGTTATTAAGCGGAATTTCTCGTCTGACACAGGGTATGGAAGCTCTGGAAAATGGCGCATCTCAGTTACAGACAGGTGTAGGTTCTTATACAGCAGGCTCTGCGAAATTAGGAGAAGGTATTGCTAAAACAGCAGAAGGAGCATCTACTTTAAAAGGTGGCATTGATACTCTGAATGAGAAGAAAGAAGCACTGGTTCAGGGAATTGGAAATTTAAGTACAGGAAGTAAAGATTTGAAAGATGGTGCACAGGCATTAAAAGATGGTGTTAGTGCATATACAGCAGGTGTGGATAAATTGGATAAAGGTCTGGAACAGTTGAATAACCAGTTACAGGGAGCACTGGGACAGACAGAACAGCTTCCGGAAGCTATAAAAGGAATTACAGAAGGTTCAAAAGCTTTAATTACCGGAGCAGGACAGTTACAGGAAGGTGCGAAACAGGCTGAGGCGGCCGCAGGAAATATGGAAGCCAGTGTAGGCGCTCTGGCACAGGCAGCCGGCGGCGTATCTCAGGGCGCAGGCAGTGCCGCAGGAATTATTGAAAATTATATTGGCAGTTTAAGCGATACCGGTTCAGCAGCAGCTACAGAACAGGCAAAAGCAGCCATTGCCAAAGAAAATGCGGCAGTTAATGCACAGGCAAACGCACAGCAGCGTTCTAATGTAGCAGCAGCTCTTTCAGCTGCAGGGCTGACAGAGGAGCAGCAACAGGCAGTTCTGGCAAATCTGGGTAATATTTCCGTAGGTGTTCAGACTTCTGCAAATATTGAAGTTCCTGCAAATACAGGAAACACGGAAGCAGTGGGACAGTTGAAGAAGATTCAGGCACAGATGGCAGCAGTACAGCAGGAGATTGCAGGTACGGATTTGGGAGCAGTGCAGGAGCAGATTGGACAGTTAAAGACAGGGGCTCAGACGGCGGCAGCAGGAGCAGAGGAATTGACAAAAGGTGTCACAACCTTTGGAGAAGCTGTAAAACCTTTAGGCGGATTTTCCACAATGGCATCTACTTTGAAAGAAGCAGTTGCTGCATTAAAAGCAGGAAGTGGAGAATTATGTAAACAAAATAGTGCTTTAAATACAGGGGCTTCTCAAGTTGCAACAGGTTCTCAGAAAATGCAGGGAGGACTGGAAGCACTGTCAGAGGGAGCAACACAGTTAAGTGCAGGTATCGAACAGCTTACGAACGGAGCAGCCAGTCTGTCAGAGGGAACAGCACAGCTTCAGAGCGGTTCACAGGAATTAAATCAGAATAATGAACAGTTAAATGCAGGAGCAGCACAGCTTGCATCAGGCAGTCAGGAACTTTTAAAAGGCGGTAATACTTTAAGTCAGGGAGCAGGTGTATTAAGTAATGGTATTTCACAGCTTGCATCAGGAGCTTCTTCCTTAAAAGACGGAACTTCTAAGCTTGCATCAGGAGGAAAAGAACTAAAATCCGGTGTAACACAGATTCAGGACGGCTCAGTAAAATTAGCAGATGGAATGGCAGAATTTGATAAAGAAGGTATTCAGAAATTAAGTGATGCCTTAAACGGAGATTTGCAAACTGTTTTAGACCGTTTGAAAGCAGTGGAAGATGCAGATAAATCCTATACAGCATTTGACGGCGCAAGTCAGGATATGAATGGAAAAGTAAAATTCATTATTGAAACAGCAGGAATTGAAAAAGAATAAAAACTTTAGAATTAATTTATTCTTTGTTTCTTGTATAAGAATAGGTGTGAGGAATATACTGTTAGTATTGACTTTATAGGAGATGGAAAAATGTATATTGATTACACATATATTATGTATGTTTTACCCGCAGTGCTTTTTGCCATGTGGGCAAGTTCCAAAGTGAACAGTACTTTCAGAAGGTATTCCTCACAGTATTCCATGCGGAATATGACAGGGAGAGATGCAGCCAGAGCCGTATTGGATGCACATGGCTTGTATAATGTAAGGATTGAAAGAGTAGCAGGAAATCTCACAGACCATTATGATCCAAGGAGCAATGTTATCCGGCTGTCTGATGGGGTGTATTCACAGACATCTACAGCTGCAATCGGAGTAGCAGCACATGAGGCAGGCCATGCTATTCAACATGCACAGGGGTATGTACCTATTAAGCTTAGAAATGCCATTATACCCATTACCAACCTGGGCTCTAAACTTGCCATGCCCCTGATTTTAATAGGACTCTTGTTTGCGGGAACAGGTTCAGCAATGGGAAATCTTGCTTATTTAGGAGTGGCCTGTTTTGGATTGTCAACACTGTTTCAGCTTTTGACATTGCCTACAGAATTTGATGCCAGCAGACGGGCGCTTCGTGCTATTGAAAGTTGTAATATTTTAACAGATGCGGAAATTGCAGGTTCCAGAAAGGTACTGACCGCGGCGGCGCTTACTTATGTGGCAGCCCTTGCTGTGTCACTGACGCAGCTTTTAAGACTGTTGACTATTGTAAACAGAAGAAATGAGAGAGATTGATGGGGATTTTATAGCAGGATTTTTTAAATAACTTGCATAGAATGATTAAGAAAGGTCGCAGAAATGCGGCTTTTTCTTTTTGCTCATTTCCTTGTGTTATAGGTGGAAATCAGTTAAAAGAGCTGTCTGTGCTTGAGAAAATGAAACGGATTTATGCAGGAAGTTCATTGAAAAACACAGTTTCCTAAAGTTGGATTGGAGGTAGTGGTATGATAACGATTTTTAAGAACAAGAAGGATATACCTCATGATAAAGAATATATAGAACTGAATGACATATTTTTTAATCAAAACACGGCAGCTAAATTAGATGAGAGGGCAGTAAAGTATATTCAAATGATAGATTGCTCAGAACTTCTTAGTAAATATAAAATTCGATCACGATTTGAAAATATTACATTGAATACAGATCAACTTTCCACGGGGTGTAAAATAGTATTGAATGTGTTGTATTTTCCAGACAAGGTGTTTTGTTTAAAAGAATGTGGAAATAATGCCTTAGAGATATTGTATAGCTTTGAGCAAGGATATGTGTATAGTGATTATGCAATAATTCCTTTTAATATGGAACGTGTAAAGGTTCAGACAAGGGAATGTAAAGTGATTGAAGATTATGAAAAGTAAACCGATTGTGATGAAGCATTTTTCAACAGTGCACACCTCGTTTGTAGTAGACTTTACATTTACAAACAACATAACGATTTTAATGGGGGACTCCGGAATAGGAAAGACAGCAACCTTCTCATTTATCAGAGAGTGTTTAGGATAAAGCCATATATGTAACAAAACATAGAGATAGAAATAGAAAATCATTTTTTTCTCTGACATAATATTTGTACAGAGTTCAAGGAGGTGATTTAAAGTGAAAGAATTTATTTCTGTTAATAAAAGAAAGATACATGTGTTACTCTTCTTTATCAGTTTGTTTGTGTATTATAAAGTTTATTGGTTTTTGTATTCTATCATTGTATCTCAGTTTTCGATGCACATAGAATTACTTTCAGTAATAGATTTTATCCTTATATTTTTCTTTTTGCTTTCGGCAGTACCGTGTTCAGAGTTGTTGAAAAGAGGAATTTTAAAATTTCTGGAAATATAAAAATTATATGTTTCCGGAATAAGATTATAGCTTAAATGGATATTTCATAGATTATGAAAATACATGAGAAGAAAATAGCCCATTCCAACAAAAAACGAATAAACCATTTGGGAAAGGGGATATTATCATAATTCATTTTGAAATGTGTAAGTGGCATGGAAAGACAAAAAGCCAAGCTTAAAAGAGGGCAGTGATACCATAAGTTTTCATTAGAAAGTCCTATATAAGAGATTATAAAAAAAGTCATCCATGCTGCTATGCGGATAAAATAGATAAAAATTTTATGATTGTATAAAGCTGATAAAGAAATTCTTTTTGTCATATCTTCCTCCTTTTTGTTAACTCCTCCTATTCGATAGGAGGAGTTGATGGATTTTTTACTTCATACCATTTCTTGTGGATAATAATAAATACTTGTTCATTTTGGATTTCATATCTAAAACCGGATTTTCCATCTACAATGAAATCATAGTATTCACTTTCAACGGTTGTATCTGGTTTTTCACAAAGTTTTAGTTCCAATCCATAAAACCATACTATAATAGGGGTTACAGAAGTATCTTTTGGATCATAGATATCAGGTCCAATCGTAAATTCGGTTTCAGTGTTATGGAGAAAATGTGTTACTTTAATTTGTATTGTTGGTTCAGGAAAAGAATAAATACTTGCAGCATCAATATTTGAAGATATATTATTGTTCGCAGATTGCGATGCAGTGGTTTTACATCCTATTAGAGTGAAAATTAATATTTCAATTAACATAAATGCTGTAAATTTCTTCATATAAGGTATTCCTTTTTATAATATGTTCTATCAATATGGATTTTTAATTTATCAGTTTTGAAAAGCCAGTGTATCATGACCATAGAAATATTGATAGTGAACCGGCATAATAGAAGAAGACGTAATAAATGAAAGATGCGCATAATTGTCTTCTGAAAAATCTAAATCCGTATTATCAGACATAGCCGTTGTACCGGTGGTGTAAAAATCTCCATTGACGATGTATTCAAGCTCATATCCATTTCTAAACCATATATCCACATCACCGCAAAACTGTTTGGAAGAACCATCGTAATTTTTTTCCATATTTACCAGATATATATTGGATAATCCCCAATAATGCCCAGACTCACTGGCTTCACAATACAATTCCAGTTGCGGCTTATAAGTAGCCGTTACGTCAAGAGGAATATTCAATATTCGGTGACATTTTGAAGATGCAGCGTCGTCTGTGTCTTTTTCCGGAAATAATTTGAGAGCTTCATCATAGGAGATTTCGGCTGCTTCAGCATAATGTGTTACCATTTCTGAGAAGCTCATGGGTTCGCTGAAGGTTACATTTGAATTTTCATTATTGCGAATATCTATAACGTTTCTAGTATTAAGTTCTGTGTTTTTTTCTGTATAGATAATAGAAGAAAGGGTAGCTAGTGTGCTGTATCGTTGATATTTAACATTATTACTGCATCTTATTCAGATGCG
>ENA-UOJP01001180-UOJP01001180.1-human-gut-metagenome-genome-assembly--contig:-C102-NODE-1180-length-34722-cov-60.784377_pt1 | contig 34722 bp, 28 predicted proteins | sample MGYA00242353_ERZ723900 | MGnify/ENA metagenome assembly ERZ723900
CAAGGTGACCTACAACGAGGGCGAGAGCTTCGACAAGACCGGCATGGTCATCGAGGCGACGTACAACGACGGCAGCAAGAAGGACATCACCACCTACACCTACACGCCGACCGGCGCGCTGACGACCGCTAATACCACCATCACTATCAGCTACACCGAGGGCAGCGAGACTAAGACCTGCACGCAGAGCATCACGGTCAACGCCGTCACGCCTCCTGCGCCGACCGAGTACACCATTACCTTTGATGGAAATGGCGGTACTCCAACTGTGGGTACTATGCCCACGGCAGGCGGCAAGCTGACCTCCCTGCCCAGCGCCTCCCGTAGCGGCAGCTATAGCTTCGATGGCTGGTACACAAGCGGCGGCACCCAGATCACGACCGCTTATGTGTTCTCTGCCAATACCACCGTCTATGCGCACTGGACCTACACCGGCGGCTCTTCCTCCGGCGTCGTCAGCGCTCCCACCTATCCCATCACCGTGGATAAGAGTGTGAACGGCAGCGTCTCTGTTTCGAACGGCAGCGCCGTCAAGGACGCCTCTGTGACCATCACGGTGAAGCCCGACAAGGGCTATACGCTCGAAACGCTCACCGTTCTGGATAAGAACGGCTATGCGCTGGAGCTGACCGAGAAGAACGGCAGATTCACCTTCAAGATGCCCGCCTCGGCGGTCATCGTCAAGGCGACCTTCATGGACGACAACACGATGCTGAACCTCTTCGTCGACGTCAAGGCGAGCGACTACTTCTATGACGCGGTCCTGTGGGCGGCGGAGAAGGGCGTCACCAGCGGCACGGACGCGCTGCACTTCAGCCCCAACGCGCCTTGCACGAGAGCGCAGATCGTCACCTTCCTGTGGCGCGCGGCCGGTTCTCCCGCTCCCAAGAACATGAGCAGCTTCGCGGATGTTCCCGCTGACGCCTTCTATGCCAAGGCGGTTGCCTGGGCTGTCGAAAACGGCATCACCGGCGGCACTGGCGACGGTAAGTTCAGCCCCGATGCTACCTGCACTCGTGCACAGGCAGTCACCTTCCTCTATCGCGCCTCCGGCGCGCCGGCTGTCAGCGGCAATGCAGCCTTCAGCGATGTGGCAACCAACGCCTACTATGCGGCGGCAGTCAAGTGGGCGGAGAAGAACGGCATCACCGGCGGCATCGGCGGCGGCCTGTTCGGCTCCAACAACAACTGCACGAGAGCCCAGATCGTCACCTTCCTCTATCGCAGTGTGAAGTGATCCTCCGGGCATAACGCGCAAGCAAAGCACCGAAAGGCGCGGCGGCATCGCCGCCGCGCCTTTCTCCCAAAAATCGAAAACGGGCGGGCGGGACCCCTTCCCACCGAGCGAGGAGGCATATCCATGAAAAAACGAATCTTCCTGCTGGCGGCGCTGGCCGCCGGTCTTGTGCTGTGCCTCGCCGCTTGCGGGGAAACCAACAGAGAACCCGTCACCGTCACCCTCTGGCATGTTTACGGAGGTGAGGTGAACTCGCCCATGAACGCGCTGGTGGAGGAGTTCAACCGCACCGTGGGTCAGGAGCAGGGCATCCGGGTGCGGGTGGACAGCGTCAGCAACAGCGGCGTTATCCACGAGAGCGTGCTGGCCGCCGCCTACAAGGACCCCGGAGCGCCCGAGCTGCCGGACCTGTTCGTGTCTTACCCAAAGACCGTGCTGGCGCTGCCGGATGAGAACATTCTGGCGGACTACCGGGACTATTTCACCGACGAAGAGCTGGAGGGCTATCTCCCTGAATTTGTTGAGGAAGGAACGATCCATGACCGGCTGGTCATTCTGCCGCTGGCAAAATCCACGGAGATCCTCTTTGTGAACAAAACGGCCTTTGACCGTTTCGCCGCCGAAACCGGCGCAAGCCTGGACGAGCTGGCCACCTGGGAGGGGCTGTACGCCATGGCGGAGCGGTATGCGGACTGGTCGGGCGGCAAGTGCTTCTTCGTTCTCGACTACCACTTCAACTATTTCCAGGTGGGGGTGGAATCGCTGGGCGAGGACTTTTTCGACAAAAACGGCATTGCCTTCGGCCCCAAATTCGCCTACGCATGGGAGCCTTACGCCAGAGCCGCGCTGACCGGCGGGCTGTGGCTGGGCAGCGGCTATGCCACCGAGCCGCTGCGCACCGGCGACGTGATCGCGTCCGTCGCCTCGTCCGCCAGCGTGCTGTACTATTCCGACGTGGTGACCTATGAGGACAACCGTACCGAGCAGGTGGAGATCGTCTCGCTGCCTTGTCCCGTCTTTGAGGACGGAGAAAAGCTGGTCATGCAGCGGGGCGCGGGAGTCTGCACGGTAAAGTCCACGCCGGAGCGGGAAAAGGCCTGCGTGACCTTCCTGAAGTGGCTGACCGAGCCGGAGCGGAACGTGGATTTCGTTACGTCTCTTGGATACATGCCGGTGACGAAGGAGGGCTTTGACCGCTACCTGCCTGCCGCCATCGAGACGCTGAGCGATCCCATGTATGTTTCGCTCTATGAAGCCTTTCTGAAAACGCGGCAGGACTACACGTTCTATGTGCCGCCCCAGCGGGAGGATTATCTCAATCTTGAGACCCACTTTGAAAAGGCGGTGCGTCTGCGCCTTGCTGCCGGGCGGGCGCAGTACCTGGAGCAGGGCGCAGATGCGCTGGAGCCGCTGCTTCGTACCGTGCGGGAGGAACTCCAAAAAAGCTATGGCAAGTGACAAAAACGGGAAGGGAGGGATCTCCGTGCTGCGTTTGAGCAGGCGTCTGTCCAAAACTGACAGTTCAGCGGGCAACCGCAGCATCGGCGGCAGTCTGGTGCTGTACTGGCTGTGCATGGTGCTGGCGATGCTGGCTGCCGCGCTGCTACTGCTGAGCGTGACGGGTGTCCTCTCCCGCACAGCACGCCAATTCGGAGAAACGGCGGCTTTGCAGCAGAGCAACACCGCCGCACTTTTTACTGCCCAGATGGATGCCCTCGCCGCGCAGGGCATTGAGCTTTCCGAAACGGTCGGCGGAGAGCTGGAGCTCTTTCTTGCCCATCGCAGCCTTTCCTTTGACGCACTGAATGACGATCCGGCGCTTATCGCAGAGCTGGAATCCCTGCTGATCCCCGCTCTGGAAACCGCCATGGCTGGCAGCACCTGCAGCGGCGTATATTTTTGCCTGGACGCCACGGCCAATACAACGCTGCCGGAATCCAAAACCTCCCGCATGGGGGTGTATCTCCGCTATTCCGGTCTGCGCTCCGCCCATCCCAGCGGCACCACAGCCTATTTCCGGGGAACGGTGGATGCTGCACGGGCAAATGGCCTGCAGCTGCACAACCGCTGGAATCCGGAGCTTGACACGTCCCTGATCCCCGGCTACCGGCAGGTCATGACGTGGGAGGGCGATCGGCTTTCCGGAGGCTGTCTCTGGACAGAGCGGGTGCCGCTGCTGGATACCTGGGAGAACGTGACGCTGCTGTGCGTCCCTGTGCGGGATGGGAGCGGAACGGTGCGGGGGGTCTGCGGCATGGAGCTCAGCGAGCTCTACTTCGGCCTGTCCCACAGCACGGTCCCCAGCTCCTACGGCAGCTTTCTGATGCTGCTGGCTCCCATGAACGGGGATACTCTCCTTCTGGATAAGGCCATGCTGGGCAGCACGGAGGGGACGGACCTATCGGCCTCCGGTGAGATGAGGATCCGAAGCGGCCGGGACTACGACACCTTTATCTGGAACGATACGACCTATCTTGGAAAGTACCAGGTCATCCCCGGACGGCTGGCGGATGGCTATCCGCTGGCGGCGGTAACGCTGATACCGGAGAGCGGCTACCGCCACCGTGCCCAGACCGCCCGCATCGGCTGGATCCTTGGCTCCCTAGGCTTCCTTGCGGGGATGCTGGTGCTGGCCGCCGCCCTTTCCCGCCACTTTGCCACGCCCATTGCCCAGGGCTTTGCGGCGGCCAGAAGCCAGGCGCAGGACTGGCAGCCCACGGGGATCCGGGAGATCGACGAGCTGACGGCCTACTTCCACAGCCGCCTGCGGGAAAGCCAGCCCGAGGTCGCCCTGCCCCGGCAGGTGGAAAGCCTTGTGTCCGAGCTGATCGACCGGGCAAAGGGGCTGACCGGTACGGAGCGCGTGATCCTGCGCTACTATGCCGAGGGCTATGCGGTCAAGGACATCTCCGGCCTGCTGTTCATCAGCGTGGGGACGGTGAAGGGTCACAACAGCCACATCTACAGCAAGCTGGGAGTGGATTCCTACGACAGCCTGAAAGCTTATCTGGATGTTCTCCGGCGCTGTGAGCGGCTGGAGGAGCTGCTGCAGGGCGGCGGTAAATGATCGTACCGATAAAAAAGGCTGCCAACCGGCAGCCTTTTTCATATCAATAACGGACAGGGGTGTTTTTTCCGCGCCGCAGCACCTGCCCAAAGGGCGAACATCTCTATCAAAAGACGGAGGACGGAAAAACCAGCCTCCGTCTTTTGTTTGTTGAAAGCGCTCAACAGATGCCGATGGTTTTTATGTGTTCCGTCTATGACTGAGTCTTGTTTTTGCGGGTTTTGCCCCAAAACAGGACTCAGGCCTATATTTTTTCCCTGCGAAAACTGGTAGAGATAGAGTCAACAGAGCCACAATCGGGAGAACTGCCGGAGAGGAGGGACTACACATGAAGCAGGTCATAAAGGAGGCGATGGGAGACTGCTCTACCATAGGGGAGTTTCGCTTTCTCCTTCGCTGTCAGGAGTGCGGCAGAACATGGCACAGCAGCCCCGTCCGTTTTTCCAAGGCCGGCACGGAGCCGGAGACAGAGGGGATGCGCGCGGTGTTCCGGACGCTCTACGAGCGGGAACGGGAGGCTGCCCGGGAAAAAGCCGCGGCGGAGGCCTTAGAGATCTTCAGCCAATGCCCTGTCTGCGGCAGACTGGTGTGCGACCGCTGCTTCCTGATCTGCGAGGATCTGGATCTATGCGCTGCCTGCGCGAAAGCATTGCAGGTGCGCGGCAATATCGTGGCAGGAGAAGCTTCCTCCCCGCGGGAGTTTCCTGCCGAATCAGCCGGAAGGATTTCAACAGAAGAAGATAACACGACATGAGAAAACAGAAGCTTGCTGAGAGAACACTCTTTCCGCAAGGCGAACGCAAATTATGGGAGAAAGGAACGTATCATGCAAGTAACACTCACCCATCTGCCGGATACGGCGGCGGAATTTGAGGCGTTGTCCCGCCGCACGCCGGAGGAAGTCTGCGCATGCTTCCTGTGCGCATTGAACCTATACATAAAGGACAAGGACGCGGGTGTGGCCGCCATGGACCTGCTGCGCGGGCCGCGTCCCATGACACCCTACGACGCGCAGTTCCTGCGCGACCGGCTGCGGGGCAAGGAGTATCTGCCGCTTGCCTACTTTGAGGGCGCAGCGCCGGAAAACAGCTATACCCCTGCGCAGCCCTATGTGCTGAACGTCCTGCCGGATCCCCGCCCCCAGGACATGGAGCCGGGCTATCTCCGGCTGTTTCTCAGGACGGCAGGCGCGGATTCCCCCCGCCCCATCAAGCTGCGGCAGAAGCCCTCTACCGGGGAATGGTTTTTGTGGGAGTATTCCAGCCCCTTGAGCGGCATCCGCATCCCCGCCGCGCAGGATCCGTGGGCATGACGCGATGGGAAAGAGATGTTTGGCGCTGGTGCTGGCGCTGCTGCTGGCACTCAGCCTGAGCGCCTGCGGCAGCCAGCCGGGTACCGCCACTCCCCCCACCGGCAGCGGCGGAGAAAACGACAGCGCATCGCCCACACCTGCATCGCATGACACCACCTATTGGACTGCCGTGCGGTATGAGTCCTACAATCCCTCCTTCGGCCGCACGGAGGTCAGCGCCATGCCCACGGAGAAATGGTGGGCGGACCTCTACCTCAATGAGGACGGAACCGCGCTGTTCCGGGAGGCGCTGGGCTTTGGCTACGCCTCTTACCTGATAAACGCCGAATGGTGGCTGGGGGCGGACAATGCCCTGCGGCTGACCGGAGAAGACCTTGACGGAAGCTTCATCTCCATGGACGGACGCAAGGAGAAGGACGGCTCCGTGATGCTGGAGACCCCTTACGGGAATCGCTTCTATTTTGAGCCGACGGAACGGCCGGCTTCCGGCGGGGAGCTCTGTATGGCGGATCTGGAGGGGACCTGGCGAATGAGCGCCGGTGAAGCGGAGGGCGACGAGTTCAGCCCGGAGGAGATGCACATGACCTCTCTGCTGAACATTGAGCGCTGGTGGTCCGACGATGAGGGCGGCTATACCCTGCGTGCCGACTACTACAGCGCCCACCTTTTGGATACGGACGCTCCGGAATACGAGACGGAGGAGGAGCTGCTGACGGAAAAGCTGGATGAGCCGCTGATGTACGGCCTTTCCAACGAGCTTTGGTCTGCTCGGCTCTACGCCGAAGATTCTGAGACGGAGTACTATGTCGCCCTGACGGACCGGAACACCCTGTACCTCCGGCAATACGATGAGCCGGACAACGCGCCGGCAGCCCGCACCGCTATCTATACGCGTGAAGAGAGCCTCCTGCCGGAGACGCTGACGCTGGCCCTGGCGGACGAACCCGATAAGTCGCTGATGTTTTACTGGCGCGACCCGCCTGCGGAGGTGGCGCAGCCGCTGGCGGCGATCCCCATGACCGCGCTGGAGAAGGGCGGGCAGAACAAGCTGCTGCTGGTGGGACGCTGGTACGCGTCGGATATCCGGTTCTGCACGGGAACGCCCCAGCTGAACGCGGACGGCACCATGCGGGAGTGGATCACGGATACGGTGCTGTATGAGGGAACGATCCGGATCAACGAACCCCAGTGGTTCTCTCTTACGATTCCGGAGAAAACGGCAAAGCTGTGCCTGTTCATGAAGCGGCCCTGGGACGAGAGCTGGTTTACCTGGCCCATTACGGATCAGGCTCCGTTTTTTGTCAGCGGAGACACCTTCCTGACGGAGATCGATTAGTGCCCCTCCGCCCTGACGGCGAAGCGGCAGTCATTGCAAGGAAACCATTTCAAACAAAATCAAACAGAAAAGGAGACAGGAACTATGGGACTCATTAAAGCGGCATTGGGCGCAACTGGCGGCGTGCTGGCCGACCAGTGGAAGGAATACTTCTATTGCGAAGCCATCCCCTCGGATGTGCTGGCGGTAAAGGGCAGGAAAAAGGCCACGGGCCGGTCCAGCAACAAGCACGGCGACGACAACATCATCACCAACGGCAGCGTGATCGCCATTGCGGACGGCCAGTGCATGCTCATCGTGGAGCAGGGCAAGGTGGTCGATGTGTGTGCAGAGCCCGGCGAATACACCTACGATATGTCCACCGAGCCGAGCATCTTCTCCGGCGATCTGGGCGATGGCGTCAAGGACGTGTTCGCCAACATTGGCAAACGCTTCACCTTCGGCGGCGAGGCCCCCAAGGATCAGCGCATCTACTACTTCAACACCAAGGAGCTGACGGGCAACAAGTACGGCACGCCCAGTCCCGTTCCCTTCCGCGTGGTGGACCAGCGCGCGGGCATCGATCTGGACATCGGCATCCGCTGCTTCGGCGAGTACAGCATCCGGCTGAAAAACCCGCTGCTGTTCTACACCAACGTCTGCGGCAACGTCAGCGAGGACTATAAGACCGAGAATATCGCGGGCCAGATGAAAACTGAGCTGCTGACCGCTCTTCAGCCCGCGTTTGCAAAGATCAGCGAAATGGGCATCCGCTATTCCGCCCTGCCCGGCCACACGCTGGAGCTGGCGGACGCCCTCAATGAGCAGCTTTCGAGCAAGTGGCGGGATCTGCGCGGCATGGAGATCGTTTCCTTCGGCGTTTCCAGCGTGAAGGCCAACGAGGAAGACGAGCAGATGATCAAGGAGCTGCAGCGCAACGCGGCCTTCATGGATCCCACCCGCGCGGCGGCGCACCTTGTCGGCTCTCAGGGCGACGCAATGAAAGCGGCAGCCGCCAACACCGGCGCAGGCCCCGCCATGGCCTTCATGGGCATGGGCATGGCCGGTCAGGCAGGCGGCATGAACGCACAGAACCTCTTCCAGATGGGCCAGCAGCAACAGATGCAGCAGCAACAGATGCAGATGCAGCAGCAGGCGGCGCAGCCCGCTCCCGCTCCGACGGTGCAGGGCTGGACCTGTTCCTGCGGCCAGAGCGGCATCACCGGCAACTTCTGCCCCAACTGCGGCAGCAAGAAGCCTGAGCCCAAGCCCGCGGGCGACAGCTGGAAATGCGCCTGCGGCGCGACCGTTACCGGCAAGTTCTGCCCCGAGTGCGGCAGCCCCAAGCCCGCTGTCGCGGACGACGGCTGGACGTGTGCCTGCGGCGCGGTGAACAAGGGCAAGTTCTGCTCTGCGTGCGGCGCGAAAAAGCCCGCCGGCGTCCCCCAGTATAAATGTGACAAGTGCGGCTGGGAGCCTGCCGACCCCAAGCATCCCCCCAAGTTCTGTCCCGAGTGCGGCGATCCCTTTGACGATGGGGACATCGTTGGATGAAGCGCCGGATGATCTGGATCCTTCTGGCGGGGATACTCGTAGGTTTAGCCCTTTCCGGGCTCTATAAGCACTTTGTCACAGATCAGATCATGGACGGGGGCGACGGCATGGAAAATCCGGATGCCGCGTTCCTGCTGGACGGCGACCACACCTATGTGGACAATTCCGTCCTCTGGCCCGTGCTGGAGGGAACATGGGAAAGTGAAGATGGCCGCTGGCAGGCGAGCATCGGCGAAGAGAGCAGCATCGTTCTCCGCGCGGACGGCGAGACCGTCCTGACATCCCCGCTGCATTTTACCTATCTCCGGCCGGGCAAGGTCGTCTGGACGGAGCTGGAAGTGGAGGAGCGCGAGCTTGTGACGCCGGACGGTGCTTCACTTGGCAGGATCAAGGAATTTGGCTATGAGGCATCGGACGGCGAGGGCAGCGGAACGCTGGAGCTGACGCTGGAACGGCCGGACGAGAGCGAAGAAACGGTGACATTCCAAAAAATACAGGAACAGGAGCAATAGATTATGGGCTTATTTGATAAGAAGTACTGCGACATCTGCGGCGAGAAGATCGGCCTTCTTGGCAACCGCAAGTTAGAGGACGGCAATCTCTGCAAGGACTGCGCGAAAAAACTCTCGCCGTGGTTCAGCGACCGCCGCCGTTCCACGGTGGAGGACATCAAAGACCAGCTTGCCTACCGCGAGGAAAACCGGGGCAGGGCGGCGCAGTTCCGCACCACCCGCTCATTCGGCGAGGATTGGAAGGTGCTGCTGGACGAGGATGACCGCTGGTTCACCGTCACCCGCGCACGGGATCTGGCGGAGGCTAATCCCGATATTCTGGACTTTGACGCCATCACCGGCTGCCGAATGGACATCGATGAGAGCCGCACGGAGCTGACGCGCGAGGATGCAGACGGCAAGGACGTGAGCTACGTTCCGCCCCGCTACGAGTATTCCTACGACTTTTTCCTTGTCATCTCCGTCCGCCACCCCTACTTTGACGAGATGCGTTTCTCGCTCAACAGCAGCTCTGTGTACTATGAACCGCAGAAACTGCCGCAGCGCGCTCCGATGAGTCACGCGCCGATGGATCGGCCCTCGGGACTCCCCAAGATGATCAGCCCCGCCCGCGTCGACCCGGAGGACTGCGCGGAGTACCGCAAGTATCGTCAGATGGGCGACGAGATCTGCCAAGCGCTTGAGCAGGCGCGCAGCGGCGGCAAGCAGCCTGCCGGCGCTGCACCGGAAGAGAACATCATCATGCGCGAAGCTGCGCAGGACATTCCCGCGGCAGGCCCCTGGACGTGTCCCGCCTGCGGCGGCGCCAACACGGGCAGATTCTGCGAATACTGCGGCTCCCCCCGCCCCTGACAGCTGCCCGCACGGCATGAATGCTGCTGCGGCAGAAATGGCATGACCACATGGGAAGACCCTGCAAGGGATCAACAATATATAAATACAAAAATTTTAGGAGGAAACGATTATGGCTAACCTGACCGAAAATTTGAAGGACTCTATGACCGCAACCTTCCCCCGCGAATTTGATATCCCCAACGCAATGACGATCCAGGAGATCTATGACAAGCTGAACGCCCGCGCTGCGGCGTTCCAGATGCCGTTTTCCGTCAAGGGCGGTATTCCCGGCGAGCGCGTCGTCTTTGAGAAGGAACCAAACCTTGATGTTATCATCTGGCTCCATGTCAAGAACGGCACGCACATCAAGATCACGCCGGTCACGCAGGACAGCAGCGCCACGATCAACGGCATCAACGTCGGCAAGAACAGCGTGATGCGCAAGGGCGTCAAGGGCGTTGCCAGCAGACCGCTGCTGCAGGGCCAGTACATCGACGGTGTGACCGACACCATCAAGAAGATCCTTGCCGACGAGACGGTTCCCGATTATGTGGCGCCTGCGGTAATGCCCGGCGCGGATAAGCCGCTGAACTGGCTGACGCTCCTGCTGCTGTGCATCTTCGTCGGCGGCGCGGGCATCCACCGCTTCTATGCGGGCAAGATCGGCACGGGCATTCTCTACCTCTTCACCGGCGGCCTGTTCGGGATCGGCTGGCTCATTGACCTTGTCAAGATCGCCACCGGGAAATTCACGGATAAGAACGGCAATGTCGTTCAAAAGGCATAATGCCGCCGCCTGAAGCGCAGATCGCGGAACCACAGGATCGATGATAAGGAGTTTACTATGAAAAAGATCGTTTCTCTTGCACTGGCATTGGTGCTGGTGCTCTCCCTTACCGCCTGCGGCGGTAAGGATGGCGGGAAATCCGCCGACCCCAACCTCGGCAAATACATCGGCACAGAGTTCTCCAGCGACGGCGACAGTTGGTATTCCTTAGCCGACCTCTATGACGGCGAGTGCTATATCGAGCTCAAGAGCGGCGGCAAGGGCGTGTTCTGTCTGGGCGGCGAGGCGACCGACATCAAGTGGTCGCTGGAAAGCGACGGCGCTTTGACGCTCAAGCGCGACGGTTTGGAAAGCAATGGCCTTTTACAGGACGGCTGCATCATGCTCAACGATCTCTGGGGCAACGAGGTCTACACCCTCTACGAGAAGGAAGATGCCGGCTCCTCGCCGGAAAAGACCGGTGATACGCTGCTGGACTGGTGGAACGGCGACTGGTACGGCTGGTGGAAGATGACCGGCTGCTCGGGCTATTACGAAGACATGGAGGGCGACTGGTGGGATATCTGCGGCAATATTGACATCGGCGCAGACAAGACCGGCGTCGTCCGTCTCTGGGATGAGGACTACTCAAGAGACAGCCTCATGGCGAAGGTGAATGTCACCCTGAGCACCGCCGGCACCGGTGAGCACGGCACGATGACCTCCGAGGACGGCCAGTTCACGGATATCGCTATCGAGCACGCGGACTGGATCGTTGACCCTGGCCTGGCGGATCGGGATGATCTCATCTGCATCGACGGCTGGTATGAAAACGGCGAGGATGAGTTCTACTACGAGATCTATCTGCGCCCGTGGGGAACCTACTGGGACGACGCGGATGAGGATTCTCGCCCCAAGTCCTACGACGACTGGTATCTGCCCCTCATCAAGGCGGGCAAGTCCATGCCGGACGCCATCGGCGCGGACGCCCCGGCAAGCAGCGGCGATACGAAGTCCACAGCGCCGAGCGGCAATTCAAATGCTCCCAACGGTACCGGCCTTGTGAGCGAGGAAGCGGTGCAGAAGGGCTACGTGTGGATGAACGAGGTCAATAACAATATTTTTGACAGCACCTACGAAGACCTCGTCGACTATTTCGGTGTGGAGGGCGAGTTCGTCAAGGAAGAGTACAGCGACCACATGAAGAGGAACCAGCGCTACTACAAGTGGGTCTCGAAGGACAACTCCAGCCACTACGTCTACGTCAACTTCGCCGAGGAGGAACCGGGCGTTTATAAGGTCAGCGCCTTCAACACCAGCGGCTTCTCCGGCAAGGAGGCGATTGAAAAGTATCTTGACACCGTGAAGGCTGAGGCGGCTGAGGTGAATAAGGCCGCCACCGCAAACGCCAAGATGAAGGACTTCTCCGTAACCGTCACGCAGTTCGCGCACGATGATGTCGCGGTCAAGATCACGACGAAGATCCCCGAGTCCGGCTGGTCGTATGACGAGGGAAAGAAATGCCTTGTGGAAAACGACGATCCCACAGCCTTCGGCGCGGGTGCCATCAGATTCGAGGTAAGAGGTAACGTGGAGGACTTCGACTACTACAAGGACAGCTTTGAAAACTATCAGGATATCGATGATCGCGTGATCGGCGGTATCACCTTCAAGGGCCGCACCTACAAGCGCATCGGCTACGACTGGATCGAGTACGTCGCGCAGATCGACGATGGGCGTGCGCTGTCCATCGGACTGACAGATATTGACTGCGTTCCCGGCACGATGCCCGACGTTATCCTCAGCGGCATGACGATCAAGTAAGGTCATCCCCGTCCAAGGCTTACTTTGCCTGACCACAGCGTATCAAACGGCGCCCGCCCGCAGCGCGGGCGGGCGCTTCCTTGTGAGAAAAAGAAAGAGGTGGAACCATCTATGCCAACACAGGTAACCAACTATCAATGCCCCGGCTGCACCGGCCCGCTGCACTTTGTAGGTGCGAGCGGTAAACTGGAGTGTGACTACTGCGGCGCAAGTTACGACGTTGCGGAGATCGAGGCGCTCTACGCGGAGAAAGAAGAGAAGGCCGCGGCGGCGCAGCAGGCGGCTGAAGAAAAGGCCGCGGAGCAGAAGAAAGCGTCCGCCGACGGCGGCGATTGGGATACCTCCGGCTTCAGCGATGACTGGGGCGAGGAGGGAGCGCACATGAAAGCGTACAGCTGCCCCAGCTGCGGCGCGGAGCTCATCTGCGATGAGAGCACGGCGGCAACGTCCTGCCCCTATTGCGGCAACCCCACGGTGGTGCCGGGGCAGTTTTCCGGAGAGCTGAAGCCGGACTTCATCCTCCCCTTCAAGCTCAGCCGGGAGGACGCCATCAAGGCGCTCAGAGAGCACTACAAGGGGAAGATTCTTCTGCCTAAGACCTTTACCAACGAAAACCACGTGCAGGAGATCCGCGGCGTTTACGTCCCCTTCTGGATGTTTGACGGCAAGGCGATGGGCGACGCCCGCTACGAGGCCACCCGCTCCCACAGCTATACCTCCGGCGATTACGAGATCACGAAAACGGAGCACTTCGACATTTACCGCGCCGGCTCCGTCACCTTTGAGAAGGTGCCGGTGGATGCCTCCAGCAAAATGCCGGACGATCACATGGATTCCATCGAACCCTACGATTATAAGGGCTTGAAAAGCTTTTCCACAGCCTACCTTCCCGGCTTTCTTGCCGACAAGTACGATGTGAGCGTGGAGGAGAGCCGTGAGCGTGCGGATCAGCGCTGCGAGGGCACGCTGGACGCCGCGCTGCGCAGCAGCGTGAAGGGCTACGATACCTGCACCCGTCTGACCGGCAGCACGGATCTGGCGCGGGGCAAGGTACATTACGCCCTCATGCCCGTGTGGATGCTCAATACCAAGTGGCAGGGAAAGGACTTTCTCTTTGCCATGAACGGGCAGACCGGAAAGCTGGTCGGCGACCTGCCGGTCAGCTGGGGAAAATTCTGGGGCATGTTTGCCGGCATTGCGGCACTCCTTTCAATCGTCGGCTCCATCGGAGCCACGCTGCTGATGCTGTAACAAGGGGGGACGGACATGAAAAAAAGAATGACAGCTTTGCTGACCACGCTTTTGCTGGCGCTGGCTTTGTGCGTCCCCGCCATGGCGGCGGTGGAGTACGGCGCGATCTACGATGAGACCGAGGAGCTCGGCTCTGTGGAATTGACCTATCAGGGGGAGCAGACGCTCCCGCAGCTCACGGAAGCGCTCGGCATTGACCTGCGGGTGGATGTATTTACCGACGAGGGCGTGGAGGACAGCAGTGTCTCGGATATCGCGGTGTATGTCTATGAGGATTCCGGCTACGGCTGCGGCGAGAAAAGGGACGGTGTCTCGCTGACGCTGCTGCTGCGCGGCACGGAGGACGGCGCGTACACGCTCTCGGAGACGGATTGGTGCGTGTATGCCCTTCTTGATGCGGCGCGAGGCAGCGCACAGGAACTGTCCGACGTTGTACGCGACGCGGTGTCGCCCTACATGGCCCAGCGCGCATGGAACGGCGAGGACATGACCATGAGCGCCACGGCGCTCTCGCAGGCGGTAAACGCCATGGCGGAGAGCGTGGAGAACTACCTCCAGGCAGACGCCTCGCCGGACGTCACCGGCGGTGATGCCGAGGCGCAGACGCCGGAGCAGACCGGCGCCGATATGAACTATATCTTCGATCTCAGCGACCAGCTTTCCTTCGAGGAGTGGGCGGAACTGGAAGCACGGGCTTCGGACATTTCCCAGCGCCACGGCTGCGGTGTCTATGTTGCTTTTGTGGATGACTTCACGGAGTACGGCGGCGGGAACGATGTTTACAAGACCACCTATCAGCTCTATCACGCCAATGAGCTGGGCATGGGCGAGAACCGGGACGGCATTATCATCCTGCTGAGCATGGACGAGCGCAACTACGCCATGTTCGTCTACGGCAAAAACGCGGAGTATGCGTTCAATAAGTATGGTCAGGAGCAGCTGGAGAATGCCTTCCTCGGCTACTTCGGCGACAACGACTGGTACGGCGGTGCTTCCCATTATCTGGATACCTGCGATGAGTATCTGACCCTTGCGGAAGAGGGAGATCCCGTGCGGAAGAATACTCTTCCGATGTACCTCATTGTTGTGGCGGCCTCCTGCGCGATCTCCGGCTTTATCTGCCTCATGCTGAAGTGGAAGATGCAGACCGTCCATAAGAAGGTAGAGGCCGACGAGTATGTCGCCGCGGGCGGCCTGACGCTGACAAAGCAGTACGACCGCTACACCCACACCACCGAAACTCGCACCAAGATCAGTTCCGATTCTGACAGCGGCGGTAGTACCAGCAGCTGCAGCGGCGGAGGCGGTAGCGGCCGCAGCGGAACGTTTTGAGAAGGAGGCGGACGATGAAGCATTTGTTCCTGCGCCGGTCCCTTCCGGCGCTCCTCTGCCTGACGCTGGCGATGAGCCTGACTGCCTGCGGCGGAGAGACCGATCCGCCTGAGACAGAAGGCGGCAGCGGCATGACAGGGGCGCTTTCCGGTGGCAAGGGCAACGTGTCGGAACCAAAGGACGATCCAGAGAAAGCGGAGGCGGGACTTGTCCTGCTGCGGGCGTGTATGGCAGAGGATGACCAGTTGGCCGGCGCGGTGGCCTACCTCGGTCAGCGCGAGCCAAGCGACAGATCGTCGATAACGGAGTGGCTGCTCGAAAACAGCGGCGATCTTGTTTCCGAGCTGCCGTTCCTGCTGGAGATCCCGGCGGAGCGCGTACTCGGCGGAGAGAGCGGCAAGCTCTACTGCATCGTCCCCCGGGACGAGAGCACCAGTCTCGCTGTAAATCATGTGACCTGGGAGTCACAGGGCAACGGCGTGTGGCCGGTGGCGGACGAGGTCCTCTATCGGGAAGAATACGCGCAGCCTGTGCTGGTATTCGTGAATTATGAGGAATGGCCGGATGAGCCGGACACGGAGGTCAACCTTGTGACCAACAACGGCCTGGAGGTGAAATGGTATCCGCTGACCGATGAGTCCGGCTGCCCCGTCGTGCCCACCGGTGTGAACTACGCCCCCATGCTGATGGATTTTGGGATCTTTGGCGCTATCACAGGTCTTGACTATCCCGAGGATTGGGAGCCGGCGGGCGACGGCTGGTGGCTGCCGCCTACGGATATGGGTCTGGCAGACACCACCTGGGTCTGTGATGACTGGCTGATGAGCCTGCACTACGGCGACTGCGACCCTGACTATGCCGGGATCGCCGAACTCTACCACCGCTTTGAAGACAATACAGAGCTGACACGGGTCTTTTCCGGCGTGTGGCGCATGGAGGATGACTGTCTGCGGCTGGATCTCTCCGCCGGCGTCGGCAGCTCCCTCAGCGGCAGTTTCCCGATCCTCATCTCCCCCTCCGGCGAGGAGATGCATTTCCAGCGTTCGCGCAGCGGCGAAGGGGTCCCCTTCCTGCCGGACGATATGGACTCCATTGATCTGACACGGAGCTATGGCTAAGCCCCCTTTCATTTTTCCAAACATTTGCAGTTCTCCCCACATCTATTCTATCGAGAGACGCTGAAACAAAAAATGCTCGTAAGGCAGTGTGAAGTGATCCTCCGGGCATAACGCACAAGCAAAGCACCGAAAGGCGTGGCGGCAGGAAAACTGTGCCGCCTGGACATTCAGGAACCGAACGCGGGCTTGGCCGCCTGCTGCTGAAATGTGGTCCCTACTCACCACCACCCAACAAGTTCAACGGGAAGTAAGGCGGCGATGAGCGTCGGAAACCATACTCATCACCGCCTTGTTTCATAGTACAGGGAAATGCGGATTATCCGCTGGAAAGTGAAAGACGGGGGGCGTTGATTATTTCCATGGTGTATTTTCGCTGATACATAGAACTTCACGCGAAGAGGCAGGGAATCTTTTCTGTCAATCGGAGCTGATTTTCTACATAAGACACAATGGCATTGGAGCCTTCTTCGCTGTCAATGCCGCAACAGGAATCAAAAAAGGCAAAAACACACAGCGCAGCTGTGTGTTTTTGCCTTTTTGTCTTGTAAGGGACTGCTTCCCTCGCTGTCAGGGACCTCCTCCATTTCTGAAATTTGGTTTCCAATTTTTCAGAAATGGAGGAAGCGGCAAAATGCCGTACACCCAAGATCATCGTTCAAGCATTGAAACGAACTCTACCGGGGGCGGAAAATCCGCCAGAATCCCCCAGCAAGAAAATATTTTTGAAAAATTTCAAAAATATTTCCGAAAACTTTGCCAAAACCGCACCTTCCATTCGGGATAGAAGCGAAAGGGGAAGAAAGCCGACCTCTCGGTGCATGAGAGGAGGTGAACGACTCTTGGAGCTGACACCATCCCAAAAGAAAACCGTTAGACATCAGTTCGACAGCTTTTGCAGGAAGGTTCTGCGCGAAGAAGCCGCGATTATGAGCGTCATATCGCGTGGCGTTCCAACCATGAGGTATCCCTTTCGGAGCTGTCAGAGGAGCAGGAGCGCCAAATGTATGTGCTGGACGAGTATCCGTCCGAGCAGACGCATTTTCATGTGCAGGGCTATGATGTGGCAATCGAAAACGAAGTTCTCGCCAATGCCCTGACGGTACTGCCGGACGATAAGCGTGACATTGTTTTGCTTGCCTTTTTCCTTGATATGACCGATCAGGAAATTGCGGACAAGCTGGACATGGTACGCCGCACCGTGCAATACAAGCGCGCTCAGTCCCTCAAGGAATTGAAAAAAGAAATGGAGGTTACGGAAGATGGCGCGCAATCTGAGTAATACTGCTGCATCTCTGCTGCCTTACTCGACCATCGAAGCGGCAGCGTCCGGCAATGTGGACGCGATCAATGCTGTGCTGAAGCACTATGAGCGTTATATTGCGGCTCTGGCAACCAGAACCCTGTATGACGAAAACGGTGTTCCGCACCTTTGCCTCGATGAAGAAAAGGTATGCAGGATGCGAACCAAGCTGATTACCAAGATTCTTGACTTCAAGGTAAACAAAACAGCCTAAAACCCATAGCAGCTCGTGCAGGAGCGTGTCCCCCTTTCCACGCTTCTGCAACGGGCCATTCGTGCATCCGCGAGGAAAGGTTCTTATCACCCGATAGGAGCCTTTCCCGGCTGATCCACAGCCAAATATCACACGCGCCCGAAAGCGCGGATCTGCTGTACCTTGAAAATTTCATAGGCAACCGGATAACGAACCTGAACGGAGCAAAGCCCAGCAAATGGCGCGCCATGATCCGCACGGAAAGGAGGATTTGGGCGAGCGATTCAGCCAGTTTGCATCTGTGTGTGGCATCACAGATGGCCATGACCTCCGTTCAGCTAACGATACTCCCGCGTTGAACGCCCTCAAAGCATTGCGCGGCGCACCCATCAGCATGGGCCGGGGTGAGACTCCCGTGGGCTGCTGCCAGCCGCCGTCCGGTTTTGCCATTTTTCTTATATTCATTTTTGCATCAATTACAGCGCCATGCTACGATGCCGCTTGAAACATGATGCTGTGGTTATAGAGAGGAATGTGAAGTGGAATGAAAGCCGCAGTACTATTTTGCCACAGTGACGAGCAGGAACTTAATAAAGTAGTCGGAAAGGAATTGGGTAGGCAATATGCGCAGTTATGCCAATATGCTAATGAGCATAATTTTGAGCTGGAGCAGGTCTTTTTCCATGTTGGGCAATTGGATTATGAACATCCCGATGATGTGCTTTTGCGATTTTTGCGTGGGTTGCAAAGTAGCAGATCGAGAATTGTTATCGCAGAAACACGAGATTACTTCCCAGAGAGTCAAATGAGGTTTATTCCTCCGACACAAGCGTGCTTTTTGAGGGAACATATTCAACAAATGAAGGTAGGTAGCAGGCAGCACCCGCTGCCTGCTGAAAAGAGAAATTTATCCGGAAAGCCATATCTATACAGCAAAGAGAAAACTCGTTGAAATTTGATGAGTTTTGATATATCAAAAGAGGTTGAGAAAAACCTTTCTCAGACGGCAGGGTTAGGATACCGACACGCTGCTGCATTAAATCAGCTCAGAGCGAAATTGACATGAAAAAGCACAGCCGCCTCGTAAACTCAACGAGGTGGCTGTGCTTTTTCATCAGGCAATTACATAGTTTTTGATGAAGGAGGTGTGCCATGAAAGCACAGGAACTGGTAATCAGCTGTTTTTACGATAATGATGGGGAGTCCATACGGGACTTGCTATATTCATCCTTCGCTGCCTTCCTCAAGCGGGAGCTTGGAAAATTTGCGCCCGCACCGGATCATCCTGTATGATAAACGGGATGAATGGCCGCTTATCTCAGGAGGTTAGAGTATGTATCAAGAGATAAGCAACCCTATGGATTATCATGTGGCATTATACATCAGACTGTCAAAGGAGGATGAGAGCGAAGGACCATCGCAGAGCGTGACCAATCAGAAGTCTCTTTTAGATGAATTTGTCCAAAAGCACCGTTTACAAGTTTATGACACCTACATTGACGATGGCTGGAGCGGAACCAACTTTGACCGCCCGGATTTCCAGCGAATGATCGGCGATATTGAGGCCAAGAAGGTCAACATGGTCATTACCAAGGACTTGAGCCGTCTGGGGCGTGACTACATCATGACCGGTCACTATATGGAGCGGTACTTTCCAGAGCATCGGGTGCGTTACATTTCCCTCTTGGACGGTATTGACACCGGCGTGGAGTCCACAGCCAACGACATTACGCCGTTCCGGGCCATCATGAACGATATGTACGCCAAGGACATCTCCAAGAAGATCAAGAGTGTCAAGCGAGATAAGCAGCGCAAGGGGCAGTTTATCGGCGGCAAACCGGTATATGGCTACAAAATGCACCCGACCGAAAAGAACAAGATCATCATTGATGAGGAGGTTGCGCCCATAGTGCGGCGGATCTTTGCCATGGCGCTGGATGGCGTTAGCTGCCGCCAAATTGCCGCTACGCTGAATGAGGAGGGCGTCCCTACACCGGCCACCTACTGTGGCTGGAACATGGGCCGCAAAGGACCCTATGCGGGGCTTTGGAGCAGCGAGCGTATTTCCGATATGCTGCAAAATGAGACCTACATCGGCAATATGGTACAGGGGCGGCAAGTGAAGATCAGCTACAAGTCTAAGAAGTGTTTGCATCAGGATCGTAATAATTGGGTTGTGGTTGAAGATACCCATGAGCCGCTGATTGACGCTGAGAGTTTCCGCAAGGTGCGGATGCTGGTGAACAGCCGCAAACGCACCCGAAGCCGTACCTACGATTTTCTGTTGAAGGGCTTGATTTTCTGCCACGAATGCGGTTATCCCTTGGGCGTGCTGAATCGCCCCAACGCCAAGGGAGAAGAAACACTGTATTTCGTCTGCCGTACCTATCAGCGTTTTACCAAGAACAGTGCCTGCACCACACATTATATCAAGGAAAGAACGGTAACGGACGCAGTGATTGCCAAGGTTCGAGAGGTCTGCGAAGACTATTTGACCGCGGAAGCATTGCTTCCCGCTGCGGAAAAGGCGGTGAAGGAGGCGTCGCAGGAGAGCAAGACGGCGGCGGAGATCAGCGCTCTGCAAAATAAGAGTGCCAACCTTACAGAGCACCTTGACCGAATGTACACCGACCGTCTTTCCGGTTTGTTGCCGGAGGAGGACTTTCAGCGTATCTTCACCCGCATCAAGGACGAACGGGCACAGCTGGAGGAACGAATCAAGGAGCTTCAACAGCAGCAAAAGAACCCTATCAGCCAAACAGAGCGAGCAAAAGATTTGGTACAAAGATACCTTGATACGGCATATGCCAACCGGGAATTGCTGGTGAGCCTGATCGAGCGGATCGAGCTGACGGCGGACAGGGAGATCATTGTCAAGTTTCGATTTGCAGAGCTTCAGCAGGCGGGATAAATCTATCCATATCAGTGGTTTGCGCCGTTATGAGCGGCGCGATTTTCAAGACGAAATCACTTACAATAGTTCCCGCGCTATGTATCCCGCATCGAAAAGCGCGCGCTGCAAAAGCTGGAGGAAGCCCTCGGTGAACGGGAATAAAAAACGCGGGGCGCATTAGCGCCCCGCGCCCGCTCAGGGGATGAGCGGAAGAGAGAAAGAGAAGAATATCATCAGAGAATCGTGCCGCCACCGAGCACGGTGTCGCCGTCGTACAGCACGACGGCCTGACCCGGTGTGATAGCGCGCTGCGGCTCGTCGAAGACGAGGTGCACGTGCCCGTCCTCAAGCACCGTGACTGTCGCCGCCTGCTCGCGCTGGTGGTAGCGCACGCGCGCGGTCGCGCGCAGCTCGCGCGGTGGGACGTCGTAGGCGATCCAGTTGAAGTCATTTGCCATCAGCTCACGAGAAAAAAGCGCGTCGTTGCTGCTTAGCACCACGCGGTTTTCTGCCGCATCGATGCGCTTGACGTAGAGCGGCGCGTCCGCGGCGATGCCGAGGCCCTTGCGCTGGCCGACGGTGTAGTGCACGATGCCCTTGTGCCGGCCGAGCACACGGCCGCTTTCATCGACAAAGTCGCCCGCGGGGCAGTCGCGGCCCGTGTAGCGCGCGATAAAGCCAGCGTAGTCGCCGTCCGGCACGAAGCAGATGTCCTGACTGTCCGGCTTGTCGGCGTTGTAGAAGCCCTGTTCCTCCGCGATGCGGCGCGTCTCGCTCTTGTGCATCGCGCCGAGCGGCAGGCGCGTGTGCGCCAGCTGATCCTGCGTGAGCGAGTAGAGCACGTAGCTCTGGTCCTTGCTCTCATCGAGCGATTTTTTGAGCAGCCACCGCCCGTTTTCCTGCTCGATGCGCGCGTAGTGGCCGGCCACAATGGCATCGCAGCCTAAAATGCGGGCGCGCTCGTAGAGCCGCTCGAACTTCAAGTAGCGGTTGCAGTCGATGCAGGGGTTTGGCGTCGCGCCGCGCTCGTAGGACGAGATGAAGCGGTCGATGACCTGCCCCTTGAAGTCGTCTGAAAAGTTGAAGGCATAGTAGGGGATGCCGAGGTGCAGCGCGGCAAGCCGCGCGTCCTCGACGTCCTCGAGCGAGCGGCAGGTTTTGGTGCGGCTGACACCGATGTCCTCGTTGTGGAAGAGCTTCATCGTCGCGCCGATGCACTCGCAGCCCTGCTCCTTCATCAAAAATGCGGCGACGCTCGAGTCCACACCGCCGCTCATCGCAATGAGTACCTTATCCATATTTCCTCACATCATGCGGCACGCTTTGGCGCAGGGAATGTCCCCTGTGAGAAGCGATGCCGCGTTTATCGTTTTGCCTTATTTTGCCGCGTGCTTATAAAGTGAACGGCTTTTTGCCGCTGACGAGGTCCTTCCACAGCGGGGACATGCCGCGTAAGTATTCCACGACCTCGGGCACGGCATCGAGGATGCGGTCGATTTCCTCGTCGGTGTTCCACTCGCACAGACTCAGGCGCAGCGAGCCGTGCGCCACGTCATGCGGGCGGCCGATGGCCAGCAGCACATGGCTTGGGTCGAGCGAGCCGGATGTGCACGCGCTGCCGGACGACGCGCAGATGCCCTTTGCGTCGAGAAAAAGCAGCAGGCTCTCGCCCTCGACGCCCTCGAAGCAGAAGCTCACGTTGCCGGGGAGGCGATTCACGGGATCGCCGTTGAGCGCGCTGTGCGGGATCTTGGACAGGCCGTCGATCAGGCGGTCACGCAGGGCGCTGACCCTTTTCGCGTTCTCGTCGAGGTGCGCGCAGGCGTCTTCGAGCGCCGCGGCCATGCCCATGATGGCGGGGATGTTCTCCGTACCCGCGCGCTTGCCGCGCTCCTGCGCGCCGCCCTCGATGAGGTTCGTCAGGAAGACGCCCTGACGGGCGTACAGCACGCCGGTGCCCTTCGGCCCGTGGAACTTGTGCGCGGAGAGTGACAGCAGGTCGATGTTCTGCACCTTGACGTCAATGGGCAGATGCCCCGCGGCCTGCACGGCGTCGGTGTGGAACAGCACGCCCGCTGCGCGGCAGACTGCGCCGATCGCGCTGATCGGCAGGATGGAGCCGATCTCGTTGTTGGCGTACATGACGGAAACCAGGCACGTATCCTCGTGGATGGCGCGCTTGACCTGCTGCGCCGTCACGGTACCAATGGGGCCGACGGGGAGAAGCTCGACGGTGAAGCCCTCTTTTTCAAGCTTTTTCAGCGTGTGCAGCACGGCGTGGTGCTCGAACGCGGTCGAAATGATGTGCTTTTTGCCTTTGCGTTCGCCGAGGCGCGCGGCGGAGAGGATGGCCTGATTGTCGGCCTCGCTGCCGCCGGAGGTGAAGTAAATTTCGCGCGGGGAAGCGTTCAGGCATTTTGCGATGCGGTCGCGCGCGCTGAGCAGCGCCCCGGCCGCCTGCCGGCCGACGGAATGCAGGCTTGAGGGGTTGCCATAGATCGTCTCCAGATAGGGGAGCATGGCGTCGATTGCGGCACGGCTCATCTGGGTCGTCGCGGCGTTGTCCGCGTAAATAGTGGTCATTGAGATAAATCCTATCTTATAAGTATGTTGATATGATACACAGGAACGTTCGCTTTGTCAATGGATTTTGAGATCGCGAGGGGAGTGCAAAAAAGGAAGAACCGCTCTTGCGAGCGGTTCTTCCTTTTACAATAGGGGGTGGAGGATTTTTGACTTACTTTTCCAGCTGCGTCCAGTCGCGGGTCTCGCGCAGCTCGCTCCACTTCTCATACTGGGAGTTCGTCTTGAACTTGTAGTAGTGGCTGTTCGTCGCTTCCTGAACGGCGAGGTAATACCAGGCCTTCGGGTTCGCGTTGCCCGTCCAGACCGTCATGTTCGGGAGGAGATCGTCCTCGGTCTCGGGCTGGCGGTTGAGGACGCGCTTGACGAGCGCCATGGTCTCGGCGCGGGTGATGTTGTTCTGCGGGCGGACCTTACCGTTGCCGTAACCGACGATATAGACGAAGTGATTCGTCGTGTTCAGACCGAGCGCGTCATCGTCGGGGATCACGACGGTGGGCGGCGTGTAGGGGCGCGGGGTGTAGTTGCGTGTCCACTTGGCGTAGAGGGTGATGTTCCCGGTCACGGGAGCAGCAAAGTCGTACTTGTTGGTGAGCTTCTCCTCGGTGTACCAGCCAGCGAAGGTGTAGCCGCTCTTGGTGGGATCGGCGGGCTTGTTAGCCGTTTCGTTGTACTTAACGGTCTGAGAAGGAACCGTGCTGCCGCCGTTGGACTCGTAGGTGACGGTGTAATCTTTGGCAGTGAAGGTAACATCGACCGTGACATCGCTATCGGGCATGCTGCCGGAGACAGTAAGCTTGTCAGCGGTGTAGCCGGTGATCAGGGGGCTGGCAACGCTGTAGGAGCTGCCATACGTGAGGGACTCGGTGTGAGTCGGCTTAGCCTCAGTACCATCGGCGTATTTGTAGTTGATGGTCAGATTGTACTTCTGCAATGTGACTTTACCGGCGGGGATGGGGAAGTCGATGGTGACATCCTCGTCATTGCTACCCTTGACCGTCAGGGTCGTGGGACCGTTGAGGGGGTAGTAGCCATCGTACTGCTCGGCATCGACTGCCGTGGGGTCGATCTTGACGGTGTAGGTCTTGGTGTAGGTGTAAGTGGTAACGCCGCCCTCGCCCGGCTCGCCGGTAGCACCGGTCAAATTCCAGTTTCCTTCGAAATCACCGCTGGTGCAGGTCACGCCGTCAGGCAGCGAGTCGTGGACCGTGCCGCTGGAAAGACCGGGGGTGATGCTTGAGGAGATCGCGTCGAAGGCGTCCTTCAACCCGGAGAAGTCATTAGCAGAGTAGGTCTTGTTGAGGGCGATATAGGTGTTCAGATATTCGAAGAGACTGATATATGCACCTGTGTTAGGATTCTTCACTTCCTCGTTGGCAGCACCAAAGCAGATGGAGTAGAGCGTAGTTCCACTATTGCAAATAGATGCAGCTGTATTCGCGGTTGCCTCGAAGACCTCCTTAGTACATGAGTTGCCGAAACCTCCAACGGTGGGGTTGCCAAAAATATCCTTCGTCATATAGTACGTCGGCTCACCGTCGGTCAGAGCGATAATGTTCTTGGAGTCAATCTCCTGAACATTAGATTTTGCAAATAACAGGTTTGCGTTTTGCAGACCGTCATCCAGATTGGTGCCGCCGTCGGGTTTCAGGTCGTTGATGGCGGTCAGAATAGCGGTATGACCCGCCTCGGTGGAAACATCCTGCCAGCCCGCGTCTGCTACTGTTGCGTTTGTATTGAAATCGACCAGCGCAACATAGCGGCCGGTGCCGCCGACTTTATAGCTATCAAGGAAATTGATGGCCGCAGCCTTGGCATCCTTCAAGCGGGAGGGGGCAATTAGAGTTGTGAGTATGCCACCATTTTTGGCAACCCTCGCCCATCGGGCCGGAGGTATCGATGACGAGCACCGCTGCGGCCTGCGCGTAGCTGGTATGAGTCGTGGTGGTCGTGTGCATCTGCACTTCCAGCTTGACCCTGTACTCGTTGGGGTTGCCGGTAGGCACAGCGGTCTTGCTGACGGAATCAACGCCCTCGGGCAGAGAAGGCGCGTTGGCGTCTGGGCCTGAGGTCCAGTTGTTGCCTTCGTAATGGCCGTAGATTACGCTATCTCCGCCGACCTCGTCGGCCAGCACGTTCAGCGGCAGCATCGACAGGGCCATGATGAGCACCAGGACCCACGAAAGCAGCCGCTTTCCTGTTTTCTTCCCATACATAAAAAATCCTCCTTCTTCTGCCTGTACGGCGCGAAGAAGGGGGAGACGATCTGCATTTGGCAACCGGCTGCCGTGCGGCGCGAGCGCCGTTTAAATCCGTGGCTTTGCGACACAGGCTTTCGCCTGCTGTGCCTTTTTCTGTACAGTTGCTCTTCTGCGAGCCGCACAGATATTTGTGTTTGCCAATATTTTATGTTCACAGCATACCAGATTTGCCCAAAACGCAAGGCGATTTTCAAAAAATATATAAGATATTAACAGAACGAATACCGCGCAGAAAAGACGGCGGCAGAGAATATCTGCCGCCGTCTTTCGACGAATTGTGAGGGTTTACGCCACCGCGGACACGGCGAGCGTGTCGCTCTGCTGGGAGTAGGTCAGGGGGGAGACGCAGCCGGCGAAGGTGGTCTCGTTGATGACGCGCTTGGTGACGGCATAGGTCATGTCGATCTGGTACCAGTTGCTGCTGACGTTGACCTTGTTCCAGGCGTGGTAGCTGCTGCCGGCGCAGCCCTTGGTAGGGTGCAGGGGATGTCCTGGCTGCGGCACATGGCGGCGAAGAGGGACGCGAGGTCGTAGCAGATGCCCTTGTTGCTGTTCAGGGTGGCAGCGGTGTCGGGGATGTACTTGCTGACCTTGCCGGAGGTGATGTCGTTAGCGAGCTTGGTGTCGTAGGTGTAGTGACCGGCGATGTAGTTGTAGATCGCGGTGACCTTGTCCATGTCGGTCTTGGCGTCCTTGCAGAGCTCAGCGGCCTTCTTGCACACATCGTCGCCGGAGGTGAACTGCACGTCGGTCGTGGCGATGAGGTAAGGGGCGTAGGCGTTCACAACCGTGAACATGGACATGACAAGAAGCACTGCGAGCATAGCGCAGGCATGACGAAACAGCCGTTTCATACGGCGATCTCCTTTCGGTAACTGGCTGCCAGCCCTGTTCCCAGGGGTAAGGCCCTATAGCTTTGCGTCGCCGGTTTTCACCGGGTTTGCTATTATCGTTTGAGATGCGGTCGAAGCGGCTGCACCTACTCTTTTTTTGCAGCTCACACTATATACGCGTTCTTAACGTTTGCCAACGGAGAATTTGACCTTTTTTCGACAAAAAAGCAGACAAAAAGGAGCGCGGAAACCGCGCTCCTTTTGATGTTTTTGCAATTTTCGGGCAAAATCACACGCTGAGCCAGTCGTCGAGGATAAGACCCTCGTTGTGCTTGGTGAGAAAGCCCACGCTCCACTCGCCGCCGAAGGCGATGAGCTTGCGGCCCTTGAAGTCCTCGAGCACGCGGGAGCCCGAGCAGAGCATCAGGTCCTTCACGTCGCATGGGCACTCGCGGATCAGGCGCAGGTGCTCGTAGGGAAGGCCGCTCATGCGCAGGTCGACGCTGTACTCGTTTTTCATACGGTATTCGAACACGTCGAACTGCAGCGTGCCGACCACGCCGACGACCACGTCCTCAAAGCCGCTGTCGGGGATTTTGAAGATCTGGATAGCGCCCTCCTGCGCGATCTGCTCCACGCCCTTGACGAACTGCTTGCGCTTCATCGTGTCCTTGGGTGAGACGAGCATGAAGTGCTCGGGCTCGAACGTCGGGATGCCGGAGAAGCGGAACTTTTTGCCGGGCATCGTGATCGTGTCGCCGATCGAGAAGATACCGGGATCAAACACGCCGATGATGTCGCCCGCGTAGGCCTCGTCGACGATCTCGCGCTCGGCGGCCATCATCGTTTGCGGCTGGGAAAGGCGCATCTTGCGCCCCGACTGGACGTGGAAATACTCCGTGTCGCGCTCAAACCTGCCCGAGCAGATGCGCATGAACGCCAGGCGGTCGCGGTGGGCCTTGTTCATGTTGGCCTGAATTTTGAAAACAAAGGCGGAGAACTCGGGGGAGTAGACGTCCACCTCGCCCGCGTCGCTTACGCGCGGCAGCGGCGGCGTGGTCATCTCTAAAAACGCGTTCAAAAACGGCTCGACGCCGAAGTTCGTGAGCGCGCTGCCGAAGAACACGGGGGAGAGCTTGCCGCAGCGCACGGCGTCCAGGTCAAAGTCGCGGCCCGCGCCGAGCAGCTCCACCTCGTCGGCGAGCGTGTCGCGGCAGGTCTGACCGATCAGGTCGACAAGCGCGGGATCGTCGAGCTCGATTTCCGTGATGCCCGCCTTTTTGGCGTGACCCGCATCGGTGAAGTGCAGGATGCAGCGCTTATCGCGGTCGTACACGCCGGCAAACTCCTTGCCGCAGCCGATCGGCCAGTTGACGGGATAGGTGTCGATGCCGAGCTCGCGCTCGACCTCCTCGCAGAGCTCGAGCGGGTCGCGCGTCTCGCGGTCCATCTTATTGATAAAGGTAAAGATGGGGATGTTGCGCAGAGCACAGACCTTGAAGAGCTTGCGCGTCTGCGGCTCGACGCCCTTTGCGCCGTCAATGACCATGACGGCGCTGTCCGCGGCCATCAGTGTGCGGTACGTGTCCTCGGAGAAGTCCTGATGTCCCGGCGTGTCGAGGATGTTGATGCAGTAGCCGCCGTGCTGGAACTGCATGACTGACGACGTGACGGAAATGCCGCGCTGCTTTTCGATTTCCATCCAGTCGGACTTCGCCGCGCGCTCGCGCTTGCCCTTGACCTCGCCCGCCTGGGCGATCGCCCCGCCGTAAAGCAGGAACTTTTCCGTCAGCGTGGTTTTACCGGCGTCCGGATGCGAAATGATCGCAAACGTCCGGCGGCGGGAGATCTCTTCCTGTAAAGTGGCCATGACTGCCTCCTGAAAAATACGATTTACCGGGCAAGTGTATCACAGCCCCCCGCATTTTGCAACAGAATCCTAAAATCTATGCTTGACAAAGCGAAAAATGTCTGGTATAGTACATCTTGTTCCGCGGGCGTAGCTCATCTGGTAGAGCGCCACCTTGCCAAGGTGGAGGTAGCGAGTTCGAGCCTCGTCGCCCGCTCCAAAAAATAAAGGCATGACGTAAGTCATGCCTTTATTTTTTGACTCCAGCGGGCAGAGGGTCGAATAGGGCGCGAGCGAAGCGAGAAAACGCCCCAGTGGGGCGTTTGTCGCCCGCTGTGCGTGTCGCGGTGTGATAACACCGCGAGCGAGCCTCGTCGCCCGCTCCAAAAAAGAGGTCACAACGTATGTTGTGACCTCTTTTTTGGATTCCGGCAGGAAATTAAAATGCTCGGGCGAAGTGAATTCGCCCTCCACCAAGGTTTTGCTGCGCAAAACGCTTGTACGGCGCAAAAGCGCCGATTTTTTGGATTCCGGCAGGAAATTAAAATGCTCGGGCGAAGTGAATTCGTCCTCCGCCAAGGTTTTGCTGCGCAAAACGCTTGTACGGCGCAAAAGCGTTGTTTTTTGCTTCGGTAGGCCAAATAGATACGGGACATCCGAACCGGGTGTCCTGTTTTTTATAAGAACGTTCCCTGTCAATGCTTGAAAACAGGTTTTTAATTTGCTATGATACCTTCACACTTTCCATAGGGGGATAATTTGTGAAAAAAAGATTTGCTATATGCAGCACAATAGTTTTGCTGCTGCTTTTGTCAGCCTGCGGCGCACCGCAGACGTTGGACTTTTCCTACGCTCCGGAAGGAGAAGAACTTTCTTCTTTGATGGTGGAGACTTCACAAACTCACCGCGCAGAACTGGAGCACGTTCCCTCTGCGGCTGATTTTGCCGATGCGATTTCGGATGACCCCGCCTCGGCAGGGCTGCTGAGCGAGAGCGAGGTGGAGAGCCTTTTACGAGGTCATGCCGCGATGGAGACGGTGTCGAAGGAACAGGCGCAGTCTGATGTTTCCCTGCTGTTCCGCACGCTGCAAAGCGCTCACGGCGCTTACGAATACTTTGGGCAGGAAAAGTTTGACGCAGCGGAGGACGCTGTGACACAATGGCTTTCCTCACAGGATGATGAGATTAAAGTTTCTGCGCTGGGAGAAAAACTGCAGGAATCTCTCGCATTCATGCTTGCGCACGACGCGCATGCCGTGATTTATGAACCGGCGGCGGAAGAGATCGAAGCGCAGGTGCGATATGAATACTTCTTTGCCGACGGCTTCTATTTTTCAAAGGATGTCAACGGCAGCTATTATATGGTGAATGACGGGGAGAGGTGGACATTGAGTAGCTTCTCCGATGAACATGTCAGCGTGCAGCCGACGCTTCTGCAAGACGGACGCATTGTTTATCAGCCGACGCTTTTTGCGCTGCGGAAGGACGCCGTGCAGAGCAGTGTCACACTGAAAAATTCTTCTGGAAAAGCGAAGATCTATCGCCTTGACTGGACGGAGAGTCAGCCGCTTGATGTTGACCTCGGCACGCTGGATTACCGCCTGATACAGGAAGACGGTCTTACCTATGTTTCCCTCCGCAGCTTTGTTTCCGGCACATATGATAATATGCTTGCACGCTATGCTCGGGAAGGGGCAAAAGCACGCGGGAGCAAAGCGGTGATCTATGACCTGCGCGGCAATGTTGGCGGCTCGGACAGTTGGCCGAGAAAGTGGATACAGAGTTTCCTCGGAACGCAGAACAGTATTGAGACCTCCATGCTGTATGCGCAGAAAAACAGCGCCCTTTTTGCTGCGGAAAACAGCGAGAGTCTGCTGCCGGAAGATGAGGGAACTTGCTTTGCCCGTGAAGTCCACGGGACCTGGTATGAAAATGATATTCCGATCATCGTGTTGGTTGACGATCATTGCGGCTCGTCCGGCGAGGGCGCGGTACAGCTTTTGAAAACGCTTGACAATGTGCTCATTGTCGGCAGCAACACGGCGGGATACCAGCTCTGCGGAAATATCAGCACCTTTACATTGCCATATACCGGCATCGGTGTGCGCTTTGGGTCAACGCTTTTCCTCTATGGGGACGGAGAAAATGTCGATCACAGGGGCTATGCTCCGGATGTCTGGTGTGATCCGCAGGATGCGCTTGCTTCAGTGCTGGCACTGCTGAAAGAACAGGGGGTCGTCAGTGCAGATGCTTGCGAAACCGTGAGAGAAAAAATAGTGAAATGATGAATTTTTCGCTCATACAGGCAGAGCGGCAGCGGGTAATAGAAGCAACTCAAATCGTATAGCACCCACACTTGGCAGGCATTCGATTCCGCAGGCTGCGCAGATCTTCAAACTGCAAACTGCCAATGTCGGGGGTCGAGGGGAACTCCCCTCGCGTTCGCTTGGAGGGTACAAGGGGGCATTCTCTCACGCGAGAGAATGCCCCCTCTTCTGCGCGGCCACAGGGGGAGAACCTCAGCGTCCCCCTTGCGCAGCAAGCCCCTTTCATGCTATGATATTTTCACAGAAAAAGAGAAAGTGAGGAGATCATCATGATTCTCGATGAAGCGATCAAGTCCCTGATGGCTTTGCAGGCCAAGCTCGCGGCCTACGGCCACGCGATGGGCCTGCTCTTTTACGACGGCGCGACCACCGCGCCCAAGGGCACGGCGGCGAACCGCGGCCAGACCATGAGTATTTTGAGCGAGGAGCACTACAAGCTTACGACTGGCGGGGAGACCGTCGCGCTGCTCGAATTCCTCGACGCGCACAAGTCCGGGCTCAACGAAAAGCAGCAGCGCATGGTGTTTTTGCTCATCAAGGACATCCGCAATATGCAGAAGATCCCGATGGACGAGTACGTCGCCTACCAGCAGCTGCTTGTCGAGGCCGACGACGTCTGGCACCGCGCGAAGGAGACGAGCGACTTCGCTCTCTTCGAGCCCGTGCTTGAGAAAATTTTCGAGACCAACATCCGCTTTGCACACTACTGCGCACCGGAAAAGGACCCCTACGACTACTGGCTCAGCGAGTATGAGGATGGGCTGACGATGGCGCAGTGCGACGAATTCTTCGCCACGCTGCGCGAGCACATCGTGCCGCTCCTGAAAAAAATCAAAGAAAAGCCGCAGGTCGACGATGCGATGCTGCGCGGCCATTTTCCCGAGGAGAAGCAGGCGCAGCTTTCCGACTACCTGATGCGCACGATGGGCCTCGATTTGGACCATGTCGGCCTGTCCACGACCGAGCATCCGTTTACGACGTCGCTCGGTTCGCACTTTGACGAGCGCATCACGACGCACTATTTGGAGGAGAATTTTGCCTCATCGATGTTCTCCGTTATCCACGAGGGCGGCCACGCGCTCTATGACACCGGCAGCGCGGATGATCTCGCCTATACGGTGCTCGACGGCGGTGTCTCCATGGGCATCCACGAGAGCCAGAGCCGTTTCTATGAAAATCTGCTCGGCCGCTCGCGCGCCTTCACGGGCTTCGTGTTCCCGAAGCTCTGCGAGTTGTTCCCCGAGCTGAGCGGCCACACGGCGGAGGAATTCTACCGCGCCATCAATAAGGCGGAGCCGTCCCTCATCCGCACCGAGGCCGACGAGGTCACCTACAGCCTGCACGTCATGGTGCGCTACGAGCTCGAAAAGCGCGTGATGCACGGCGAGCTCAAGGTACACGACCTGCCGGGCGAGTGGAACCGCCTTTACAAGGAATACCTCGGCGTCGACGTGCCGGACGACAAGCACGGCGTTTTGCAGGACAGCCACTGGTCGGGCGGCAGCATCGGCTACTTCCCGTCCTACGCGCTCGGCAGCGCCTACGGCGCACAGCTGCTTCGCAAGATGAAAGAGACGGTCGATGTGGACGAGTGCCTCAAGACCGGCAATTTTGCGCCCATCAATGCGTGGAACCGCGAGCACATCTGGCAGTACGGCTGCCTCAAAAAGCCCGGCGCGCTCTTGGAGCAGGCGCTTGGCGAAAAGTTCGACCCGACGGTCTACACGCAGTACCTTGAGGAAAAGTACGGCGAAATTTACGGTTTGTAAGAGCGGAATAGCATCAAAAAGGCGGTATCCGACCGGATATCGCCTTTTTGTGCGTGAAACGTGGAAAGTCCATTGCATTGTAACCGCATTTCCGATACAATGGGCGGAGAGAAGCGGGTAACGAGCGGAGGAGAGACCGCACGCCCGCAATGAGAGATGGGAGAGCAAAAATGAATACTGCGCTGTATGAGACCTACGTTCAGATTTTGCATGAGGAGCTTGTACCCGCGATGGGCTGCACTGAGCCCATCGCCGTCGCCTACGCGGGTGCGCTTGCGCGCCAAACGCTCGGGACACTTCCCGAGCGCATCGAGCTGACCGTGAGCGGCAATATCATCAAAAACGTCAAGAGCGTCATCGTGCCGCACACCGGCGGGCGAAAGGGCCTTCCCGTCGCGGTCGCGGCGGGTGTACGCGTCGGCGACGCCGACGCGCAGTTAGAGGTGCTGGCGAATGTGACGGAGGACCAGCTGCCGCTGCTGGACGAGTACCTTTCCGCGGCGGAGATCACGGTGAGCAAATCGCCGCTGCGCTGCCCATTCGACATTCAGGTGCGTGTTTTCGCAGGCGGGGACACGGCCTTCGTCCAGATCGTCGGCAGCCACACAAACGTCGTGCGCATCGAGAAAAACGGCGAAGTGCTGCTCAACAAGCCCTTTTCCGAGGAGGCGGCCCAGCCGCCCGAGAGCCGCAGGAGCCTGACGGTCGAGGACATCATCGTCTTTGCCGACGAAGTCGACTTAAACGACGTCCGCGCGCCCATCGCGCGCCAGATCGAATATAACACGGCCATCGCTGAGGCAGGATTGACAGGACAGTACGGCGCGGCCATCGGAAAAATCTTGCTCGATTCCTATGGCGACAGCGTGCAGAACCGCGCCAAGGCCTGGGCTGCCGCGGGCTCGGACGCGCGCATGAACGGCTGCGAAAAGCCTGTCGTCATCAACTCTGGCAGCGGCAATCAGGGTATGACGGCCTCATTGCCTGTCATCGTCTACGCGCGCGAGCTGAGAGCGAGCGAGGAGCAGCTCTACCGCGCGCTCGTCGTGTCGAATCTTGTCACCATCCATCTGAAAACGGGCATCGGCAGCCTTTCCGCCTACTGCGGTGCGACCAGCGCGGGCGCAGGGGCCGGGGCCGGCATCTGCTATCTGTACGGCGGGCGCTATGATGAGATCGCCCACACGGTCGTCAACGCGCTCGCCATCAACTCCGGTATGCTCTGCGACGGGGCGAAGGCGAGCTGCGCGGCGAAGATCGCCTCGGCGGTCGAGGCGGGGCTGCTCGGCATGCAGATGTACCGGCACGACAGCCAGTTCTACGGCGGCGACGGCATCGTCGTCAAGGGCGTGGAGAACACCATCCGCGCCGTCAGCAGCATCGCGCGCGACGGCATGCGCGAGACCGACAACGAGATCATCCGCCTGATGATCGGGGAGGAAACTGTCAAATGAAGATACTTGTCACAGGCTTCACGCCGTTCGGCGGGGAGCAGATCAACCCCTCGTGGGAGGCGGTACGCCGGCTTCCCAACCGCATCGGGAGAGCAGAGCTCATCAAGCATGAAATTCCGACGGAGTTTGACGCCTCCGGTGCTGCGCTGCACAAGCTTTTGACGGAGCTGCGTCCCGACGCGGTGCTCTGCGTCGGCCAGTACGGCGGCGCAAATTGCATACGCGTCGAGTGCGTGGCCATCAACCTGCGCGACGCGCGTATCGCCGACAACGCGGGTAAGCAGCCGACGGACGAGCCGGTCGTGGCCGGAGGTCCGGACGCCTATTTTGCGACGATCCCGACGCGGGAGATCGTCGATGCCCTGCGTGAGCAGGGGATTCCCGCTCAGCTCTCGTACTCTGCGGGCACGTTCGTGTGCAACGATCTCCTTTACTGCGCCCTGCACGAGAGCGAGCGGAGCAATCCAGCCCCGCGCTGCGGCTTTGTCCACGTCCCTTACCTGCCCGAGCAGACCAAGGACGGCAACGCGCCGAGCATGGGTTTGGAAATGATGGTCAAAGCGCTGCATATTGCGGTGGAAGCGATCGCAGAGGAAGAGAAGCAGTGAACTGAAAATAAGAAAGCCCGCGGCAATGATTGATAAAAACGATCTTTCTATCTCCATCTGCATACCAAAATAAAAAAGAGCTATCTGACTTCATTGGAAATCAGATAGCTCTTTTCTTGCGAATAATGAAATTCTGTTGCCAAATCGTTGCCGCGAGGGGCATCAAGGCTCAAAAAGTCCAATGTTTACGGGCTTTTTTCGACCTCTGAAATCATTCCCACTCGCAAAATGAAACTTAATTCTAAACGCTTTTGTTTGGGAGATTTGATATCATTTGATTTTTCCTGATACCTATTATCCTTATCCTATGGGCTTGCCGAACTTTTGCTATCATTTGGCTATCAAGGAAATGGCTATCAACGGTAAAATTAGATTGGTTTCTCTGGTGGTTTACAACTACATTTTACCACGAAAGACAGGGAAATGCAATAACCTTCCTCGCTGTGGTGTATCAAGTGATCTTACTGAACATATAGCGCACCTTGTCCAGGCGGTTGTTTGGACGGCGGGGCTGGATGACCGGCTGGCCG
>ENA-UOJP01001186-UOJP01001186.1-human-gut-metagenome-genome-assembly--contig:-C102-NODE-1186-length-34515-cov-306.036767_pt1 | contig 34515 bp, 30 predicted proteins | sample MGYA00242353_ERZ723900 | MGnify/ENA metagenome assembly ERZ723900
CTCGTTCCGATGGTATGGGCAAAGCCTGTCAGTGGTGCATAGAATATTTAAGAAATCCGCAATTAATTTTCTGTTCCTGAAGATCCACATCATACCTGGCATACATAGCAAAATGGCTTCCGGTGTTGGAAGCCATTATTGTGCTGCAATTTACAATGACTCGTTAATACTCATCATCCCCGACGCAAATTCTGCGCCGCCTGCACCATGTTCGCCAGTGCCGCGCGGGTTTCTGGCCAGCCGCGCGTTTTCAGGCCACAGTCCGGGTTGACCCACAGACGCTCTGCCGGAATGCGTTTTGCCGCTTTCTTCAGCAAGGCTTCAATCCATTCCACGCTCGGTACGTTTGGCGAGTGAATGTCATAGACGCCAGGACCGATTTCATTTGGATAATCAAACTCTTCGAACGACTCCAGCAACTCCATGTCGGAACGCGAGGTTTCGATGGTGATGACGTCTGCGTCCAGCGCCGCAATCGAATCCATGATGTCGTTGAACTCGCAATAACACATGTGAGTGTGGATTTGTGTGTCATCTTTCGCCACGGCGGCGTTGATACGGAAGGCCTCTACGCCCCACTGGAGATACGCATCCCAGTCGCTACGACGCAGCGGTAAACCTTCGCGCAGCGCCGGTTCGTCAATCTGGATGATGCCAATTCCAGCGGCTTCCAGATCGGCCACTTCATCACGCAGCGCCAGCGCAATTTGTTTGGCGATGGTTTCACGGCTGACATCTTCACGCGGGAACGACCAGCAGAGAATAGTCACCGGGCCGGTCAACATCCCTTTCACCGGTTTATCAGTCAGGGATTGCGCATATTTTGCCCACTCCACGGTAATCGGTGCCGGGCGGCTAACGTCACCAATAACAATCGGTGGCTTCACGCAGCGGGAACCGTAGCTCTGTACCCAACCGTTTTGCGTAAAGACAAAGCCATCCAGATGCTCGCCAAAGTATTCCACCATGTCATTACGCTCGGCCTCGCCATGTACCAGCACATCCAGTCCCAAACGTTCCTGCTCAACAATGGCCTGCTTGATATGTTCCGCAATGCCTGTGCGGTAGTTGTTGGCGTCGAGATTACCCTTTTTGAAATCCAGACGCAGGGTACGAATCTCCGTGGTTTGCGGGAAGGAACCAATCGTGGTGGTCGGCCACGCGGGCAGTTTAAAACGCGCACGCTGGGCTTCAGCACGCACTTCATAGACATTCGCACGCTGACTGTCCTGGGCGGTGATCGCCGCCAGACGCTTTTCTACTGCCGGATTATGTACACGAGTAGAGTGACGACGCGCCTGAATCGGAGCGCTCCACTCTGCCAGAGCTGCCGTATCACCACTGTTCAACGCATCGCGCAGCAATGCCAGTTCATGACATTTTTGCAGGGCGAAGGCAAACCAGCTTTTCACTTCTGCATCAAGACGCGTTTCCACGCTCAGGTCGATGGGGCTGTGCAGCAGTGAGCAGGAAGATGCCACCCACAAATCACGTTTGCCGACAATGTCCTTAATTTGCGCATATTTCTCGGTAAGATCGGCGCGCCAGACGTTACGACCATTGATCAGACCCACAGACAGCAGCCAGTCAGAAGGCAGACGCTTGTGCAGTTCAGCAACGTCATCTTTACCATGTACAAGATCGACATGCAGACCCTGAACAGGCAGCGCAGTAATCGTGTCGAGATTTGGCGTTACGCCTTCAAAATAGGTGGTCAGCAGCAGTTTCACCTGTCCCTGGAGCGCGTCGTAAGCGGGTTTGTATGCGTCCAGCCACGCCTGCGGCAGTTCCAGTACCAGCGCGGGTTCATCAATCTGTACCCACTCGATGCCGCGTTTCGCCAGTTCTGCCAGCACTTGCTGATAAACCGGCAGAATGTCGTTCAGCAGGCTCAGGCGATCAAACTGTTCACCTTTCACTTTACCCAGCCACAGGTAGGTAACCGGCCCCAGCAGCACAGGTTTCACCTTGTGGCCCAGCGCCAGCGCCTCGTCCACTTCCTCCAGCAGCTGCGTCCAGGTCAGTTTGAACTGTTGGCCTTTAACGAACTCCGGCACCATGTAGTGATAGTTGGTGTTAAACCATTTGGTCATTTCCGCTGCCGCCGCAGGTTCGCCAGTCGGTGCACGTCCACGACCAATACGGAACAGGGTGTCGATATCTACCGAACCATCGTTGTTCTGATGACGTTGCGGAACATTACCCAGCAGCAGACTGGTTGTCAGTACATGATCGTACCAGGCAAAATCGCCCACCGGCAGCAGGTCGATACCCGCTTGCTTTTGTTGATCCCAGTGACGAGCACGTAATTCACGCCCTACCGCCAGCAGTTCTTCACGCGTGGAGTTCCCCGCCCAATAACTCTCTTGCGCTTTTTTCAGCTCGCGACGCAGGCCAACGCGAGGGAAACCGAGGGTGTGATTCAATATTGTCATTTTTTCTTCCTCTAATTATATGTAAATCCTATGGATTTTGAATTTAGGGAAGGCGGCAAGTTTATTCATCCCCGGGAGCTTACTGAAGTAAGTGACCGGGGTGGAGAAACGCAGCCAACGCACCATAAATTTAAAAGACGAAGGATTTTAGCCGTCCAGATGTTTACACATCCATAATTGGCGGTTACTGTATATTCCTCAAGCGCAAATTATTCATGCCGAAGTGAAGGACTTTCATGATCGAAGTAAAACACCTGAAAACGCTACAAGCGTTGCGGAACTGCGGCTCGCTCGCAGCCGCTGCGGCGACGTTGCATCAAACGCAATCCGCCCTGTCTCACCAGTTTAGCGATCTGGAACAACGCCTTGGCTTCCGGCTATTTGTGCGTAAAAGCCAGCCGCTTCGCTTTACACCGCAGGGAGAAATCCTGTTGCAACTGGCAAATCAGGTGCTGCCGCAAATTAGCCAGGCACTGCAAGCCTGCAATGAACCGCAGCAGACGCACCTGCGCATTGCCATAGAGTGCCATAGCTGTATTCAGTGGCTGACGCCCGCATTAGAAAATTTCCATAAGAACTGGCCGCAGGTGGAGATGGATTTTAAATCGGGCGTAACGTTTGATCCGCAGCCTGCGTTGCAACAGGGCGAGCTGGATCTGGTGATGACGTCAGATATTCTGCCGCGCAGTGGCCTGCATTATTCGCCGATGTTCGACTATGAAGTGCGTCTGGTGTTAGCACCTGACCATCCACTGGCGGCGAAAACGCGAATTACACCGGAAGATCTCGCCAGCGAGACGCTGTTGATTTATCCGGTGCAGCGTAGCCGACTGGATGTCTGGCGGCATTTTCTTCAGCCGGCAGGCGTCAGCCCGTCACTGAAAAGCGTCGATAACACCTTATTGTTGATTCAGATGGTTGCCGCACGGATGGGTATTGCCGCACTACCGCATTGGGTGGTGGAGAGTTTTGAACGCCAGGGTCTGGTGGTCACCAAAACCCTGGGCGAAGGCTTGTGGAGCCGACTGTACGCCGCCGTGCGCGATGGCGAGCAGCGTCAGCCGATTACAGAAGCGTTTATTCGTTCAGCGCGCAATCACGCCTGCGATCATCTGCCGTTTGTGAAGAGCGCGGAGCGACCCACTTACGATGCACCCACAGTGAGGCCAGGATCACCAGCGCGCCTGTAATAAACGTTGGCCAGTGCGGCTGTTGGTGCCAGATAGCCAGGTTTACCAGCAGCCCTGCCGGAACGTGCATATTATTCATAATGCCCAGCGTTCCGGCGTCCACCTGCGTCGCGCCGTAGTTCCACATAAAGTAGCCAATCCCGGAAGCCACCACGCCAAGAAACACCAGAATGCCCCATTGCAACGTGGTTTGCGGCATTTTCTGCGCATTTCCCAGCAAGAACCATGCAATCACTGCCACCAGGAACGCGCCAAGATAGAACCACGCAAAGGCGTTATGCTGCGGCATCGGGCGAGTTTCCATCAGACGTTTGTAACCCACCATGCCGATGGCAAAAGTGATATTGGAGAGCTGCACCAGCAGCAGGCCAGTCCAGAAGTGGTCGGTGACCTGATCATAGCGAATAATCCCGGCACCAATCACCGCCAGCAAGGCGCTAAAGGCATAGCCCCAGCGCAGACGGCGCTTACTCATGATGTCATAAATTAGCGTGATGTAGAGCGGCGTCAGTACGGTGAACAGCAACAATTCGGAGACCGTCAGGTAGAGATAAGCGCGGAAACTCAGCATATACATCACACCGAGCTGCATCGCGCCCACCAGCATATACAGGCCGACCGTTTTCAGGCTATTGCCACGGGTACGCAGAAACGGCAGAAAAACGAGTGCCGCCAGGCCAACGCGCACCAGCACCGCAAAATAGCTATCGACGTGCCCCGCAAGGTACTCGCCATAAAAGCTAAAGGAGAAGGCCCACAGAATCGTGGTGATGATAAGTAGCGCCACAATGGAAAACTCTTTGATTAACGAGTATCCATTGTAGCGAAGTATCAGGTTGACAACTGACCAAATAAAGAACGATTACGATAAATAGAGCTTACGCAGATAATGCGGCACTGCGTCCTCGGCGTTAGTACCAATCACTTCCAGTTCCGGATGCAGATCTTTCAGACGCTGGTGCGCACTGCCCATAATGCAGCCTTTCCCCGCCATCGACAGCATTTCGGCATCGTTCATCCCGTCACCAAACGCAATACAATCCTTCAGGCTGTAGCCCAGTTTCTTCGCCACTGCTTCCAGCGCATGGCCTTTCGACACGCCGCCCGCCATCACTTCCAGGCAGGTTAAGGTAGAGAAACTGACATTGACGCGATCGCCCCAGCGAGCGTTAATCGCTTGCTCCAGTGGCAGAAGTTTTTCATGGGAATCGCAGGTGAAGAACACTTTGCTGACGCCTTCCGGCTCCAGTAATCCAGGCTCATACAGCGCATATTTGAACACCGCTTCTTTAAAAAAGCGCATCTCTTCCGGGCGATGGCGATTCATAAACCATTCGTCGTCGCGATAAACGTTAGTAATGATGTCCGGATTGTCGTTGACTACGCCAAACAGATCGCTGGCAATGTCGCGATCCAGGTTATGAGCAAAAATCAGATTGCCATCCAGATCGTGAACGCGCGCGCCATTGGAAGTAATCATGTAAGACTTAATCTCCAGATTATCGCGAATTTGCCCCACATCAACGTGGTGACGACCGGTCGCAAACACAAAGTTGATGCCGCGCGCGGTGAGCAGCTTCAGAGTTTCTTTGGCGTAAGGGGATAACGTATGGTCGGGAGAAAGTAACGTGCCATCTAAATCAGACGCAACAACCTGGTACATAAGAAATTTAAACCTCTGTAGAGCGGTTTCCGCTGGGTGAGTTATGCCTGTTGAAAAAATCAACGATGGCGTGGAGCGCGACTGAGCGCATTGCGTCCTTTTCAAAAAGGATCTCATGGTACGCACCTTTAATTACCAACGGCCGTCCTCCTTCGACAGGATGGCCCGCAGCGGTGCGGAGTTCACAAAAACGGTCATGCATGCGGTTATCCACCACGCGTTCCTCTTCAGCTTGTAAGAGAAGCGTTGGCGTGGCGTCATCACCCGCACCGGCTAACACCTGTTCGCCAGCCAGAATACTTTCGCGTACCCAATGGTAGGTCGGCCCACCGACGCGAATCGTTGGATCATCAGCATAGAAGCGTAAGTTACGTCGATATCGCTGTCTGCTGTGGGTCAGTACGTTGATAGCAAACGGCAACGCGCGCCAGCGCCCGGTGCCTATTGCATAGCCATCACGGAAACGTGGATGCGCTTCGGCCCAGTTGAGGATCTGCCGTGCCATAAATGACGGCATACGAATCACGATCCCAAACATTGGCGCAGTTAGCGCAATGGCGTCACATACACCTGGATGGCGTTGCAGAAATAATGTGGAGATCGCACCGCCCATTGAATGTGCCAGTATATAGCGTTTACGCCACGGACCGGGCTGAACCTCCTGTTGCCAGAATGCCGCCAGATCATCAACATAATCATTAAAGCGATTAACATGCCCGAGATGTGGATCGGCTAACAGGCGACCGGAACGTCCCTGCCCGCGATGGTCGATGATTAAAACATCAAACCCCGAATGGAACAGGTCGTAGGCCAGTTCCGCATATTTTACGTAGCTCTCAATACGCCCCGGGCAGATGACTACCACCCGGTCATGGTGCTGTGCGCGAAAACGGACAAAGCGCACCGGAATGTCATCCACACCAGTAAACTCTGCTTCATCACGCTGACGCCAGAAATCAGTCAGCGGTCCCATGGTAAAAGCAGCAAACGCGTTTTCTCTTGTTTCCCAGTCTTTTTGCTGCTGAAACATCGGGTAATCTGCCTCTTAAACCACGTAAAATCGTTTTTTTAAGCGTGCCTGACACAACGCTGCGACAGTAGCGTATTGTGGCACAAAAATAGACACACCGGGAGTTCATCATGACCTTAGAATGGTGGTTTGCCTACCTGCTGACATCGATCATTTTAAGCCTGTCGCCAGGCTCTGGCGCAATCAACACCATGACCACCTCGCTCAACCATGGTTATCGCGGCGCGGTGGCGTCTATTGCTGGGCTTCAGACCGGACTGGCGATTCATATTGTGCTGGTTGGCGTGGGGTTGGGGACGCTATTTTCCCGCTCAGTGATTGCGTTTGAAGTGTTGAAGTGGGCAGGCGCAGCTTACTTGATTTGGCTGGGAATACAGCAATGGCGCGCCGCTGGTGCAATTGACCTTAAATCGCTAGCCTCTACTCAATCGCGCCGACATTTGTTCCAGCGCGCAGTTTTTGTGAATCTCACCAATCCCAAAAGTATTGTGTTTCTGGCGGCGCTATTTCCGCAATTCATCATGCCGCAACAGCCGCAGCTGATGCAGTATATCGTGCTCGGCGTCACCACTATTGTGGTCGATATTATTGTGATGATCGGTTACGCCACCCTTGCTCAACGGATTGCTCTATGGATTAAAGGACCAAAGCAGATGAAGGCGCTGAATAAGATTTTCGGCTCGTTGTTTATGCTGGTGGGAGCGCTGTTAGCATCGGCGAGGCATGCGTGAAAAATAATGTCGGATGCGGCGTAAACGCCTTATCCGACTTACTCTGATGACGCGTCTGGCATTAACGCGAAATAATCAAATGAATGCCAAATCCGGCAAATAACGCCCCGGCAAAACCATCAATCCACTTCGCCAGACGTTGATAACCACGGCGCATTTGCGGCAGGGCAAACAGGCTGGCAACGACGGTAAACCACGCCAGTGTTTCGATAATAATCAACGCGAAAATGCCCCAGCGCTCGGTGGTACCGACGTTATCGCCGACAAACAATGAGAATACCGAACCAAAATAGATAATCGCTTTCGGATTGGCGAGATTGGTCAGTAAGCCTTTCAGGAAACTGCGCCCGCTTTTCGCCAGCTCAACCTGTGGTGCAGGCGCAGATACAGCCTCTTTTTTCAGTGCACCGCGTAGCATCTGGTAACCCATCCAGCAGAGATACAGGCCACCGCCCACCATAATCAGCGTATGCAGCCAGGCCATTTTTTCGATAATCAAATGTAGGCCAAGCAACGCAATCCCAGCCCAAACCATTACGCCGCAGGTAATGCCCAGCACGCCCATCATCGCTTCTTTACGAGAACGACTAACAGCGGTCTGAGAGACAAAAAAGAAATCGGGACCGGGGCTCATAAGCGCCACAATATGCACCATGGCGACGGTGAGAAATAACATCAACATACATTTGACTCGCGGGGGAAACGTTTACGGAGTCTTCATCCTGGCACTTTTTTATGCTGCTGACTACTCTTCGTCGTCACCATCGACATGCGCACGAATCAGCGCCATAAACGGTTTGCCAAAGCGTTCCAGCTTGCGCATACCAACGCCGTTAACGCTGAGCATTTCGCTGGCGGTGATCGGCATCTGCTCCGCCATCTCAATCAAGGTTGCGTCGTTAAACACCACGTACGGCGGGACATTGCTTTCATCGGCAATCGATTTACGCAGTTTGCGTAATTTGGCGAACAGTTTGCGATCATAGTTGCCGCCGAACGATTTCTGCATCGCTTTCGGTTTGAGCGCCACGATACGCGGCACGGCAAGTTGCAAAGAGGATTCGCCGCGCAGCACCGGACGCGCAGCCTCTGTCAGTTGTAGGGCAGAATGCTGGGCAATATTTTGCGTCACCAGGCCGAGGTGAATCAGCTGGCGGATCACGCTCACCCAATGTTCATGGCTTTTATCACGGCCCATGCCATAGACTTTCAGTTTGTCATGACCATAGTCGCGGATACGCTGGTTATTAGCGCCACGAATCACTTCCACCACATAACCCATCCCAAACCGCTGATTCACACGACCAATGGTGGAAAGGGCAATCTGCGCATCGGTTGAACCATCGTACTGTTTTGGCGGATCGAGGCAGATATCGCAGTTCCCGCACGGCTCCTGCCGCCCTTCGCCAAAGTAGTTCAGCAGCACCAGACGACGGCAAGTTTGCGCTTCGGCAAACGCGCCCATCGCATTGAGTTTATGGCGCTCGATATCCTGCAATTGCCCCTGCGGCTTCTCTTCCAGACAACGGCGTAGCCACGCCATATCGGCCGGATCGTAAAACAGCATCGCTTCCGCGGGCAGGCCATCACGCCCGGCGCGACCGGTTTCCTGATAATAGGATTCGATATTGCGCGGAATATCAAAGTGGACCACGAAGCGGACGTTAGGCTTGTTGATGCCCATGCCAAACGCCACGGTCGCCACCACAATTTGCAGGTCATCGCGCTGAAATTTTTCCTGCACGTCGACGCGAATATTATTTTCCAGCCCGGCATGATAGGCCGCCGCGCTAATTCCCTTGCTTTGCAGGCGCGCAGCGGTGTCTTCTACTTTCGCCCGGCTGTTGCAGTAAATAATCCCCGACTTACCGCGTTGTTCCTGCACGTAGCGCATCAACTGATCGAGCGGTTTGAATTTCTCCATCAGCATGTAGCGAATGTTCGGGCGATCAAAACTGCTGATTTGAATCAGCGGATCGTTCAGCCCCAGCAGGCGCACGATATCCTGCCGCGTGGTGTCATCGGCTGTGGCAGTCAGCGCCATAAACGGGAGCGTCGGGAACCGCTGACGCAGCTGACCGAGGGCAGCGTATTCCGGGCGGAAATCGTGGCCCCATTGGGAGATACAGTGCGCTTCATCAACGGCTAATAACACCGGATTCCAGTGCGCCAGATGCTCAAGAAAGTTATCCAGCATCAGGCGTTCCGGCGCGATATAAAGCAGGCGGATTTGCCCGGTGCGACAGCCTGTCATAACTTCAAGTTGCTGCTCGCGGGTTTGCGTCGAGTTAAGGCACGCCGCCGCCACGCCGTTGGCTTGCAGTTGATCCACCTGATCTTTCATCAAGGAAATCAGCGGTGAAACAACCACGGTAAGGCCGTTTAGCAATAAGGCAGGGATTTGATAGCAAAGGGATTTTCCGCCACCAGTGGGCATGACGACGAGGCAATCGCGGCCGGAAAGCACAGTGTCGATAATTTCTTCCTGGCCGGGGCGAAACTGTTGGTAGCCAAAGGTTTCTTGTAAAACCTGTTTAGCCCCGGACTCCAGATTCAACACTTCCGCCTGCGCCACATTCACCCCGATTGCCTGAAATAAAAACAGGCGCTATTTTCAGCGCCTGCGCGAGAAACTGCAATGCTTTTAGTCTCTGAGAGGGTAATCCTGGATGCTGGATTCCAGATTTGCCAACCATTCATCAAAACAGGTCGTTTAGCATAACTCCCACACCAACGCGGGTCTGGTTGAAGTTATAGTCGATGAGCGATTCGCCGTAACCACTGTAAACCTGAGTATAAAGGCGCACATGTTTGGTGATCGGGTAACTTAAGCCTAACTCCGCACCACCGTAACCGGTGTTCCAGTTGTACTGCCCTTTCGCGCTCAGTACCGCATCACCGAGGTGATAGCCGATTTTAAGCTGGTAGTAACCCATATATTTGGTGATGTCCGGGTTATCGTCCGTATTCCCCACCACATACCACGGCTTCACCTCTACCAGCCAGTTACCGTTTTCTGCCATCAGGCGGGTATAAAGGCGGTTCCAGCTGCGGGAAGTCGGGTCTGAACGCCCGTTTGAGTCGTGGTTGTAGCCCATTTCCACATCGCGCAGCGTCCAGCCAGCAAAGTTGTAATCCGTGGCAAAACCGAGGAACAATTGCGGTTCGTAGTTAGTTTCACGAAACGGTGATGACTCATCGCTATTAGAAAGCTGCCACCAGGATTTTTGCGTATAAGACGCACCCAACACCGAGTTCGGGCCTAAAATCCCACGCCACAGCGGAAACGCCAGGCTCAACTGGAACTTTACTTCATCCTTACGCGCGTTTTCCGCCCAGTCGTAACTGGCAATCGCTTCTTTATTCAGATCGCTGGTTTGGGTGTAGATGATGTAGTTGGTGTCATAAGGATAAAGGGTGAACGGATTGTCATGCTCCTGCAGCATATTGGCGATAATACTGCCACGCACCGCTGGCGCGTCATGCACCTCTTTCACCGTTGCCTCTTGTGCATATACTGCCATAGGCAACATAAACACCGGCAACAACCAGCCCTGCAGAGTCCGCATCGGTCGTGTTCTCCGTAACGAATTATTGATAAGGTGAATGTTTTTCTGCGGGCTATTTTACATACTTAACTCCATTGCCGTTAGTTATCCCTTCCTAAAGTAGAAACCAACAACAAAGAAGCATAAAATCAACATTTCATTAACCAATGAAGTGTAAGGATGATATGTCTGCCGTACTGACCGCTGAACAAGCCCTGAAATTAGTGGGTGAGATGTTTGTTTATCACATGCCATTTAACCGCGCATTGGGGATGGAACTGGAGCGTTACGAAAAAGAGTTCGCACAGCTGGCCTTTAAAAATCAGCCGATGATGGTGGGTAACTGGGCGCAAAGCATTTTGCACGGCGGGGTCATTGCGTCGGCGCTGGATGTCGCCGCAGGTCTGGTGTGCGTGGGAAGTACCTTAACCCGCCACGAAACCATCAGTGAAGATGAACTACGCCAGCGGCTATCACGGATGGGGACCATTGATCTTCGCGTTGATTATCTGCGCCCAGGCAGGGGCGAGCGTTTTACTGCAACCAGTAGCCTGTTGCGTGCAGGCAATAAAGTCGCCGTCGCCCGCGTTGAATTACACAATGAAGAACAGCTTTATATTGCCAGTGCCACCGCCACCTATATGGTAGGTTGAAGACATAAAAGCAGGTAAACTGCTGTTACCAATTAAAAATGAGTATTCCCGATGGATGCAAAACAAACGCGGCAGGGCGTATTACTCGCTCTTGCCGCTTATTTTATTTGGGGTATTGCGCCAGCGTACTTCAAGCTGATTTACTACGTGCCCGCCGATGAGATCCTGACGCATCGCGTGATCTGGTCGTTTTTCTTTATGGTGGTGCTGATGAGCATTTGCCGCCAGTGGTCCTATTTAAAAACGCTGATTCAGACGCCACAGAAAATTTTTATGCTGGCAGTCTCTGCCGTGCTGATTGGTGGCAACTGGCTACTGTTTATCTGGGCGGTGAACAATCACCATATGCTGGAAGCGAGCCTTGGTTACTTTATTAACCCACTGGTGAACATTGTGCTGGGGATGATTTTCCTCGGCGAGCGATTCCGCCGGATGCAATGGCTGGCGGTGATTCTGGCGATTTGTGGCGTGTTGGTTCAGTTGTGGACTTTTGGTTCACTGCCGATCATCGCGCTGGGGCTGGCGTTTAGTTTTGCTTTCTACGGCCTGGTGCGCAAGAAGATTGCTGTTGAAGCGCAAACCGGCATGTTAATCGAAACTATGTGGTTGCTGCCCGTGGCGGCGATTTACCTGTTTGCTATTGCCGACAGCTCAACCAGTCATATGGGGCAAAACCCGATGTCGCTGAATTTACTGCTGATCGCCGCCGGTATTGTCACTACCGTACCGCTGTTGTGTTTTACTGCAGCTGCGACACGCCTGCGTCTCTCAACGTTAGGCTTTTTCCAGTACATTGGTCCGACGCTGATGTTCCTGCTGGCTGTGACGTTTTATGGTGAAAAACCGGGTGCCGATAAGATGGTAACTTTCGCCTTTATTTGGGTGGCGCTGGCAATTTTTGTGATGGATGCGATTTATACGCAGCGTAGAACGTCCAAATAAAAAATAAATATATTCTGAAAAAATATGCCGACTCTTGCATTAGAGTGGGCATATTGCCATGCTGACCGGAGACTCATACAAGGATGTAAAATTTATGTTACGTATATTTATCCCAACATCTAACGGTAAGATTTCCAGACGTCGTTATATATTTTAATTTATTTTAATAAATTTCATTTTTGCCTTTCTTATTATCTTTTTTAACGATGGAGAAGCAGGCTTTCTTGTTATAGTCTCTACCATCGTACTCCATTATCTCGTCATCAACATGAATTGCCAGCGACTCCGTGATAGTGGTTTCATCTATATAAAAACTTATGTTTTTGGTACATTAGCAGTATATATCATCTCTATCATCACAATGATAGCCGAAGATTTTGCCTGTTCAGGCAATGGTTCGATGATTTTTTTGATTTGTTATTTTTCCACTTTCAGTATGCTAATGCTTGCACCTACTGATTCATCAAAACAATAGTTATGGAGTATTTATGAGTAAGGAATATATGAACGATGGTTCATTAAGTGAAAAATGGAAATACCGATTTAATTTTTATGATCAACATGGTTTTCCTGGATTCTGGGGGGCAACACCAGAATATAAAGCAGCATTTAAAGCATTAAAAGTAAGACAACGCTTAACTATTCAAATGAATTTCATTGCTTTCTTCTGTTCCTGGATATATTTATTTGTCCTGGGGTTATGGAAAAAAGCAATTATAGTTCTATTACTTGGTATTCTATCTCTATTTGTTGGTGCACTAATTGGCGTTAACATTCTGGGCATTGCCGTAGCAGCCTATGTTGCTGTTAACACGAACAAATGGTTTTATGAGAAAGAGGTAAAAGGGTTAAATACCTGGAGCCTTTGAATAACAGGTGGCTTAGCCAAGCTAAGCCACCGCCTTCTTTTTACAGCCAGTTCTTGCGCTTAAAGTACAGATACGGTGCCAGGCCCGCGAGGATCATAAAGATAATCGCGCCAGGGTAGCCGAAGCCCCACTTCAGTTCTGGCATAAACTCAAAGTTCATGCCATAGCTGGAGGCAATCCGCGTAGGAAAAAGTTTCCTAATCGGTAAATTCAACATTTTGTTATTAACAATGGGCAAAACCAATCAATAACGAGATTCCCTTCAGAATGTAATAAAAATGTGAAGTGTACTTCTTTTTTAAAATTTTTTTACCCTAGCATTTGTTCTCGAATTGATATTGAGCTTAAATATAACTAAGGAAAATGTAAATGAATAACACATTACTTCCATCAATTAATATTCCCTGTACACTTTTCGAAACTATTAGTTTATTTGATGATTATTCTGCTGATGATATGCAATATGGTGATATGGTAGAACAAGATTTTCTCTCACTCGGCCTAAGCGATATCTCAGCAAAAGTTGATCCTTACAGACTTATTAAATACCATTTCCCTGGCCCAGGTTCTATTAATGTTGCTTTTAGTGCCTCAAGTTCCGGAACAAAAATATCACAACGTGAATGCACTGATATTTTATTTGCAGAAATGAAAGAACTAGCAAAAATGTTTTCCTTTTTTGGACAAAATAAAACACTTATCGAAGATCTGATTGAACATTTTAGATATGGAAATGGCAGCAATTTTCATAGCCAACAATTAAATTTATCTTTTCATGAAAAAATAAATAAATATGGTTATAATAGTCCAATACGAATAATCAAAGAATGTATCGAAAATAGCATTAATTCAACTCCCTCGACAGGATACCAACCTCTTATCCTGCAAAGCATTAAAACAAAATTACTTTCATCAAGACTAAATAAATTTAATGACTTCGAGGACAGTTTTAATGGCTTAGGAATCAGTGTTCATGATATTTCAGCTCAAAAAATATCTCTTTTAAGTTTTCAAAAATACGCTATAGGATGGAGTGCAACAATTCATTTTGTAGCACAGGACCACTTCGGTCTTGATGTAACTGATATCAAAAACAAGACTTACAGCAAATATAGATTTTTTCGCATATGGTTCTTTTTACAACGGCATAAAGACTTTGCTTTCAAACCTTTTTTCACCAATTTTAACACTATCGAAAGAATCGAAAATTATCTATGAAAAGCAAACCCCAGAAAATTATATTATGTTTATTTCTTCTATGCTGCATCTATAATTTATGGACATTGCGTCCTGTACAGATTTTGTATACATACTCTGATGCTGGCAATTCAGTCTTTCTGGTCGTTGATCATCTGCCATGGACTGACAGCGATAAAATAAATTGGTATCTGAATCATCAGAATGAAATTAAAAATCAACATCCCCTACCAGAAGGTAGTTGGCATACCTGGTATGTCATTGATATCGGTAATGGCTTCACTGACTATAAAAAATATATCGAAGGGCCGTATGAAGATCTCTACTGTTTCCCGACAATTAAGAGCAATGATAATTGCATCGTGAAAAATTACTTAATGGTTATTAATGAATACCCTTATCGTAACACTCATATTGGTATTAACGATTTTACTGAGTATCAATTAACACAAGAAAATAAAATAGAGCGAGTTTTCAATCCGCATGAATTTAAAAAAGACAATTTTTAGAAATAAGCCGGATAAAAAAATAGCTTTATCCGGCACTCATATTACAGCCAGTTCTTGCGCTTAAAGTACAGATACGGTGCCAGGCCCGCGAGGATCATAAAGATAATCGCGCCAGGATAGCCGAAACTCCACTTCAGTTCTGGCATAAACTCAAAGTTCATCCCGTAGCTGGAAGCAACCAGCGTTGGCGGCAGGAACACCACGGATACCACCGAGAAGATTTTGATGATGCGGTTCTGCTCGATGTTGATAAAACCCATCGCCGCCTGCATCAGGAAGTTCACCTTCTGGAATAGAGATTCGTTATGCGGCAGCAGGGATTCGATATCTCGCAGGATTTCACGCGCCTGCTCCAGTTGCCCGCCCGGTAAACGCGCCTTACGCACCAGGAAGTTCAGCGCACGCTGGGTATCCATCAGACACAGGCGAACTTTCCAGCCGATATCTTCCAGTTCCGCCAGTGTGGAGAGCGCCTCGTCATACTCATCGCCCTGATGCCCTTCCATAATTACCCGGCTCAACTGCTCCAGATCGCTGTAGATGTTTTCAATTTCATCCGCCAACTGTTCGATTTTGGTTTCGAACAGATCCAGCAGCAGCTCGTAGGCGTTACCGTCTACCATCGACTGGCTACGGGCACGCATACGATACAGACGAAAAGCGGGCAGTTCACGCTCACGCAGAGTAAACAGACGACCATCACGGATGGTAAATGCCACAGTGGAGTTACCGGCGTGATCTTCCGCATCTTCAAAGAAGAAGAAGGAGTGAATATGCAGGCCGTCGTCGTCTTCAAAGAAACGTGCCGATGCTTCGATGTCTTCCAGTTCCGGGCGGGTTGCCAGGCTCTGGCCAAGTTCAGATTGTACGCGCAGTCGCTCGTCGTCGTCCGGTTCGACAAGATCAATCCATACTGCATTTACAAGGGGTTGTGACTCTTCGACTTCCAGCCGGGTCAGTCGGTTATTTTCCAGTTGAAATGCGCTCAGCATGACCGGGACTCCCAATGCTTAAAATATCGGACAGTTCGGTGGGCACACAGAAACAAATTGGGTTTCAGACCATTAAACAGCCTGACTCAGCGCGACGGGAAAAATTGAGGTCGCTGACAACCGCTAAGGCTATCAGCAAAAAGGGATAGCCTTAGGAGTTGATCCTGGATGACAGGATAGTGAGCCAGTATCTACTGGGTGTGTCCAAGGCGAATGTCCTCTTAGAGTGATCGTGCGCGCATGTTACGCCAGCAAAATTTTGCCGTCAACACGCAACAGAACACCACAGAACAATAGTTGAACTTCGCGCTTTTTGGTACTCGTCAAGGTCGCTAACAGGATAAAAAAATCCAACATCCAGGACCTATAATGGCGCATCGGCTACTCATTGGTAAAGGAATGATCACCTTGAATCTCAAACGGATTTTTCTCACCCTCACCTTACTTCCCTTGTTTGCTGTTGCCGCTGATGATTGCGCACTCTCAGATCCGACGCTGACCGTACAGGCGTATACCGTTAATCCTCAAACAGAGCGGGTGAAAATGTACTGGCAAAAAGCCAATGGCGAAGCGTGGGGAACTTTACATGCTCTGCTGGCGGATATGAATAGTCAGGGTCAGGTGCAGATGGCGATGAACGGCGGCATCTATGATGAAAGCTATGCGCCGCTCGGTTTGTACATCGAAAACGGTCAGCAGAAGGTGGCGTTAAATCTCGCTTCAGGTGAAGGGAATTTCTTTATCCGTCCTGGCGGCGTGTTTTATGTCGCGGGAGATAAAGTCGGCATCGTTCGTCTGGATGCCTTCAAAACCAGTAAAGAGATTCAGTTTGCGGTGCAGTCAGGGCCAATGTTGATGGAAAACAGTGTAATTAATCCGCGTATTCATCCCAACGTCGCCTCACGTAAAATTCGTAACGGTGTTGGGATTAATAAACATGGGAATGCCGTGTTTTTGTTGAGCCAGCAGGCGACAAATTTTTATGATTTTGCCTGTTATGCCAAAGCGAAACTGAACGTTGAGCAGCTGCTTTATCTTGATGGCACGATTTCACATATGTATATGAAAGGCGGGGCAATCCCGTGGCAACGCTATCCTTTTGTCACCATGATTTCCGTCGAGCGGAAAGGTTAAGCATTGTACACTCGAGGAGGCCAGACAAACTGGGCTGGCTACACAGCTGGAAAATCATCAGATAAATGAAGGGAAACAAAAATGAAAAAAACGCTCGCAACGTTATTTTTATTAACGTGTCTGGGATCATCATCCGCTTATGCGGATAACGCTTTGATTTTACAAACTGATTTTAGCCTGAAAGATGGTGCCGTCTCGGCGATGAAAGGGGTCGCATTCGGTGTTGACCATAATCTTAAAATATTTGATTTAACACACGAAATTCCACCGTATAACATCTGGGAAGGCGCTTACCGCCTGTATCAGACCGCCAGTTACTGGCCGCAAGGTTCGGTATTTGTCAGTGTGGTCGATCCGGGCGTAGGCACTGACCGTAAATCGGTAGTGCTGAAAACCAAAAACGGTCAATACTTCGTTTCACCGGATAACGGTACGCTCACTTTGGTGGCGGAATCGCTGGGTATTGAGAGCGTCCGGCAAATCGATGAAAAAACCAACCGTCTGAAAGGTTCCGAAAAGTCATATACCTTCCATGGTCGTGATGTATATGCCTACACCGGTGCGCGTCTGGCTTCCGGGGCGATCACGTTCGAGCAGGTGGGGCCAGAGCTTCCTGCAAAAGTTGTCGAACTTTCTTATCAGAAAGCCAAAGCAACAAAAGGTGAAGTGAAGGGCAATATCCCGATTCTCGATATTCAGTACGGCAACGTCTGGAGCAATATCAGCGACGAGTTGCTGAATCAGGCAGGAATCAAACTCAACGACACGTTGTGTGTGACCATTTCCGAAGGTTCCCAGCAAAAATACGCAGGGAAAATGCCGTATGTCGCAAGCTTCGGCGATGTGCCGGAAGGCCAGCCGATGGTGTATCTGAACAGCTTATTGAATGTTTCCGTGGCGCTGAATATGGATAATTTCGCGCAGAAACATCAGGTTGCGTCTGGTGCTAACTGGAATATTGATGTGAAGAAGTGCGCTAAGTAAGGTGCTGATGCAGGATGCGGTGTGGCGCACCGCATCCTGCAACGGAGTTGTAAATTACACCGTCTCCAGCCGGGCGTAAGCCGCCACCAGCCATTTGATTCCCTGGCCCTGGAATGCCACCTGCAAACGGCTATGTTCACCGCTGCCTTCCATATTGACGATGGTGCCTTCACCAAACTTAGCGTGGCGTACACGCTGGCCGAGCTTGTAGCCGCTGTCGTTCTCGACCATCGGCGTACCCATACGCTGATGGCTGACCGGGCGGCTTACCGTGGCGCGCAGGCGCACCTCTTCCACACACTCTTCCGGCAACTCACCGATAAAGCGCGACGGGCGATGGTAAACCTCTTTGCCATACAGACGGCGGGTTTCCGCGTAGGTCAGCGTCAGTTTCTGCATCGCGCGGGTTACGCCAACGTAGGCCAGACGGCGTTCTTCTTCCAGACGCCCGCCTTCATCCAGCGACATCTGGCTTGGGAACATGCCCTCTTCCATACCGACGATAAACACCTGCGGGAACTCCAGCCCTTTCGCCGAGTGTAGCGTCATCAACTGCACCGCGTCCTGCCAGGTATCCGCCTGCCCCTCGCCCGCTTCCAGCGCCGCATGGGAGAGGAATGCCTGCAGCGGCATTAAATCTTCGTCTTCTTCGTTGTAGCTGAACTGGCGCGTTGCCGTCACCAGTTCCTCTAAGTTTTCGATACGCGTCTGACCTTTTTCGCCCTTCTCCTGCTCGTACATGGTGCGCAGGCCGGAGTCTTTAATTACCCGGTCAGTCTGTACATGCAGCGGCATATCGGCAGTTTCCTGCGCTAAGGCGTCGATCAGCTCCATAAACCGCTGTAAGGCGCTGGCAGCACGTCCGGCGAGGGCTTTTTCCTGCAACAGTTCACGACATGCCTGCCAGAGTGTTAACTGGCGATCTCGCGATGTCTGACGTACCACGTCCAGCGTCCGGTCACCAATACCCCGCGTTGGCGTATTCACCACACGCTCAAAGGCCGCGTCGTCGTTGCGGTTGGCAATCAGGCGCAGATACGAGAGCGCATCTTTGATTTCCTGGCGTTCGAAGAAGCGCATCCCGCCGTAAATACGATACGGCATACTCGCCTGCAATAACGCCTCTTCCAGCACACGCGACTGGGCGTTGCTGCGGTAGAGAATGGCGCACTCAGCGAGCGCCCCGCCGTTGTCCTGCCAGGTTTTGATGCGGTTAACCACAAAACGCGCTTCGTCGAGTTCGTTAAAAGCGCAATAGAGGGAAATAGGCTCACCGTCCGCGCCATCGGTCCACAGTTTTTTACCCAGACGCCCGTTATTGTTTTCAATCAGAGCGTTAGCGGCGCTCAGAATATTGCTGGTAGAGCGGTAGTTTTGCTCCAGACGAATAGTTTCAGCACCGGGGAAATCATTAAGGAAACGCTGAATATTCTCCACCTGCGCCCCGCGCCAGCCGTAGATTGACTGGTCGTCATCACCGACGATCATCACTTTGCCGGTGTCGCCCGCCAGCAGGCGGATCCACGCGTACTGAATGTTGTTGGTATCCTGGAATTCGTCCACCAGGATATTGGTAAAACGTTCGCGGTAGTGTTGCAGGATATGCGGCTTGTTAAGCCACAACTCGTGAGCGCGCAGCAGCAACTCGGCGAAGTCCACCAGACCCGCACGATCGCACGCTTCCTGATACGCCTGATACACCTTCTGCCAGGTCTGCTCCACCGGATTACCGTAGCTTTGAATATGATGCGGACGCAGGCCTTCATCTTTCTGGCTGTTGATGTACCACATTGCCTGGCGCGGCGGCCACTGCTTCTCGTCGAGGTTCATCGCCTTGATTAGGCGTTTGAGCAGGCGTAGCTGGTCCTCGCTGTCGAGGATCTGGAAATCCTGCGGCAGATTGGCGTCCATATGGTGCGCACGCAGCAGGCGGTGCGCCAGCCCGTGGAAGGTGCCGACCCACATGCCGCCCTGGCTGGTGCCCATCAGTTGCCCGATACGATGACGCATCTCCGCCGCCGCTTTGTTGGTAAACGTCACCGCCATAATCGAGTACGGCGAGCAGTTTTCCACGCTCATCAGCCAGGCGATACGATGCACCAGTACGCGCGTCTTACCACTGCCCGCGCCCGCCAGCACCAGAAGGTTGCTGCGTGGCGCGGCCACCGCTTCGCGCTGTTTGTCATTAAGGCTGTCGAGCAGGTAAGAAACGTCCATTGGCACCGCCGCGTAAAAATAGGTTGGGCGGAGAAGCGCAACGCCCTCCGCCAAAAAGCTGGGTATATATACAGATTTGCTGATTATATCAGCGAGGTCAGAGATGCCAACCGGGAAATTTCCAGATGCGGCAGTAAACGGCTGTCCCAGGTTTGCATCAGATCGCCATTTTCCGGTCTGATCCAACAGGCCTGCATTCCGCTGCGAATTGCCCCACCCACGTCAGTGGTGAGATCGTCCCCGACATGTAAGATCTCGCCGATCGGCACGTTGAGTTTTTCCGCAGCCAAAAAGTACATATCGCTGAACGGTTTTGAGCGCCCGTGCGGGCCAGCGCGCAGCACAAACTCAAAATAATCCCCCAAACCAAACAGTTCCGGCTGTGCATTGCCGTTAGTGATCGCCACCAGCGGCCATTTCTTCGCCAGCTGTTTTAAGGTGTCGTGAGTTTGCTGCGGGACGTCGATTCGGCTGCGCCATTTGGCAAAGTTGATCATTGCTGCGTGTGCGCCTGCACTGGCTTCTTCGGCACTCAGCCCGGCGTCGAGCATCGCTTGTTCAATCGAACGAAAACGCCAGCGCGTCACGTCGTGATAAATCTCGGGTTCCGCTTCCCGTACCGCCTGGCGCAGGCGTTGCAGATCTTCATTCTGGAAGCTGCGCAGCGCCGGATGATAATTTTGCACAAAGGTAAGCGCCTCTCGCTCGGTGCGCAAAATCACCGGACGGTTATCGTAAAGGGTATCATCCAGGTCAAAGGTGAGCGCCGAGATGCGCCCCAAAGGCCGGTAAAAACGCATTATTTCCCCCGTTTGGCGCGTGGATGCGCCGCATCGTACACCGAGGCAAGGTGTTGAAAATCAAGATGAGTATAGATTTGCGTGGTGGAGAGGTTGGCATGACCCAGCAGCTCCTGCACACCACGAAGATCGCCGCTCGACTCCAGCATATGCGTAGCGAACGAGTGACGTAATTTATGCGGGTGAACGTGATTATTCAGCCCTTGTTTTATGCCCCATTCGGCAAAGCGTTTCTGCACATTACGCGCGGAGATACGCTTGCCCAGTTTCGACAGAAAAAGCGCGTCGTCTTCGCTACCAAACAGGTCGCGCAAATCAAGCCAGTGCTCAATCCACGCCACAGCGTTGCGACCAATCGGCAGGCGGCGCTCTTTGCTGCCTTTCCCCATCACCCACACTTCGCCGGACTCCAGGTCGAGGTGTTTGATATCCAGCCCCACCAGCTCGGAAAGACGCAGACCCGCGCCGTACATCACTTCCAGCATTGCACGGTCGCGTACAGCGAGGGGATCGTTGATATCAATATCCAGCAGCCGATTCATATCGTCGACGTCGATATTTTTCGGCAGATGACGCGGCGCTTTCGGTGCCGAAACACCTTTCGCCGGGTTAGCTTTGAGTTCGTTCTGGCTGACCAGCCAGTCAAAAAAGCTACGTAGCGCAGAAAGCCGTAACGCGAGGCTTGCTGCTCCCAGCCCTTTACGGCGACTGCGTACAGCAAAATTGCGTACCATCGCTGCATCGCATTGTTGCCAGCTTTGCAGGCCGTTTTCGCTGGCAAAATTGATGATCGCCTCAAGCTGACGCTGGTAGTTAAGCAGGGTTATCGGGCTAAGCTGGCGCTCCACGCTCAGATAACGTAGGTAGCGTTCTACATCGGTGTGTAAATCGGTCATACGCGTTCAATCCAACGCTCCAGAAGCTCCGGCAACATCAGCGCAATTTCATGAAGTAACTGCGTTCCCTGCCCTTGTTGATAGTGACTGGCATCGCGACTGGTAAACAGCACAACCCCCAAATCAGCATCGCTTCCCAGCATCGACATCGCCACCGATCCCACCGCTTTCGCTTCCGGTAGCACCACCAGCAGCTCCGGTCCGTTAAGCGGCCCAAGATAGTGCTGTTCCTGCCCCAAACGCTGAATACGCAGCGGTTCGAAAGACTGACGGCTTAATGCCAGATGAGTGTGGTTCGACGGCGCACCTAAGCGCCAGCGATCTGGAAACAGGCGCAGACTCGCACCTGCCAGGCCGAGATCGCGCGCCCAGCGGTGAAAGCGCATCAGCATATCGTCGAGACTGCTGGCGGCGGTGAGACTGCGCTGCAGGTAGAGTAAGCGATAAAACAGGCCTTCGTTGGCGATAGCCTGTTCCATCAACAGCGCCATGTTCTCTTCCAGAACATGAATATGATTACGTGCGCGGGCCATGTGCCACTCGACCAACGAAACGGTGCCGCGTACCGGATGCGGCACACGTATCGCTTCTACTGCGCGCGCATTGCGGATAAAAAACTCAGGATTTTTAATCAGATAATCGACAACCGCCCGGTCATCAAGCTCCGTGAGTGTTTCCTGCAGTTCTTCCCCTGGTTGCTTCATAGATGAATAAATCCGTCGTAGACATGTACCGCCGGGCCAGTCATATATAACGGGTGACCCGGACCTTTCCAGGCGATATCAAGACGACCGCCGGGGAGTTCCACGCGTACTTCTTCGGCCAGCAAACCTTGCTGAATCCCTACTGCAACCGCCGCACACGCGCCGCTGCCGCAGGCCTGGGTTTCTCCTGCCCCACGCTCATAAACGCGTAAACGAATATGCTCGCGTTTAACCACTTGCATAAAACCGATATTGGCGCGCTCCGGAAAACGTTCGTGGCTTTCCAGAACAGGACCAAGCGTTTCTACCGCCGCAGTATCAACATCATCAACCTGAATCACGCAGTGCGGATTTCCCATCGACACCACGCCGCATAAGATTGTCTGCTCGGCGGCGCGCATAATATAGGTCTTTTCCGCTTTGTTAGCGCGAAACGGCACGGCAGAAGGTTCGAAGTTGGGTTCGCCCATATTTACGCGGACCAGATCATCATCGGTGACGGTCAGAACCATCCGCCCGTTGGCGGTGCTGACGCGGATATCGCGCTTATTGGTCAGCCCTTTCAGGCGCACAAAACGGGCAAAGCAGCGCGCACCGTTGCCGCACTGCGCTACTTCACTGCCATCAGCATTGAAAATGCGATAGTGAAAATCCAGTTCCGGATCATACGGTGGCTCAACCACCAGCAGCTGGTCAAACCCTATCCCCAGGTGCCGATCCGCCAGGCGACGAATCAGCTCCGGTGAAAAAAAGACATTCTGCGTTACCGCGTCGACGACCATAAAATCGTTGCCAAGGCCATGCATTTTCGAGAACTGCATCATTTACTCCAATCACGCGGGTACAGAAACTGACTTTTAGTAATTCACCTGGGATGGACCATCGCCAGTGGCGCGATCGTTTTTATCCGGCACCGTGGATTGCGTTTGCGTCTCTACCGGTTTGGTCGGCGGCGGTGCGTTTTTATCTGCAGGCGGGAAATAGAGCGGACCTTTCAGACCGCAGCCCGTCAGGCTGAAGAGAGTAAGTAATACAGTGAGTGCCTTAAACACGTTTTTCATTATGGATTGCCTGTAAAGTTCATCGCTTTCTGCTTTCTATCATCGCAGGAGAAGGCGTAAAAGCAAGCGTTTAGCGACTCTTTATGAAGTCTGAAAAGTGAGGAAATGCTGCGAGTATAACGCTTACACGTGGCGATTTATGTTTTGCTGGTAGTTTCGTGATCGGCACCTCGTGCCAGGATGGCTTTATGCACTATCGCAATGTGGTTTGTTTGTTGTCTTGTTCGTTGTTTTTATCATCGGCATGGGGATGTCGGCTTGATGAGCCGGAACATAATATTTACCAGAAACAGGGAAAAGGCGTGGTGTACCTGCGCCCTTATGAAAAGACCAATCTTTCGCTATATAGAGATATTATTATTCCGGTGACGGATGAATCATGCCGGAACGCAGCAGCAGACGGGCAAACTTTGAAGCCCTGACCCCATACCGCTATACTGCCGCCATCACTTTAAAACAGGATACAACAATGAACGACAGTGAATTTCATCGCCTGGCTGATCAACTGTGGCTGACCATTGAAGAGCGTCTGGACGACTGGGATGGCGATAGCGATATCGACTGCGAAATCAACGGCGGTGTGCTGACCATTACCTTTGAAAACGGGAGCAAAATCATTATCAACCGCCAGGAACCGCTGCACCAGGTATGGCTGGCAACCAAACAGGGCGGCTACCATTTTGATCTGAAAGGCGATGAGTGGATTTGCGATCGTAGCGGCGAAACCTTCTGGGATTTGCTGGAACAGGCGGCAACGCAGCAAGCGGGTGAAACAGTCAGTTTCCGCTAAGATTGCATGCCGGATAAGCCTCGCTTTCCGGCACGCTCATCACGAAAAATACTGCTGTAATAGCGGCGTGTCGTGATCCTGATTGGCAGGCGGCATGTTGCCAATCGATTTGGTGCGGAACGGAATCACCTGTTCACGACCATCAACCTTCACAATCTGATAGAACTGCGGCAGGTTGAAGTTGATGAAGCTTGAGCCGTAGGTAAAACGGTCGTGCGATGACGAGTAGAAGCGACTGACGTCACGCACCAGCTCCTCTTTGCTGCCTTCGCAGTGGTGATACACCTCAACCCGGTTGCTTTCGTCGAGAATGTAGATATTAAAGCCATTCTCGTCTTGCGTTTCTTCGAAGAAGAACTGGATGATCCCTTCGCTGGCAAAGCCATCCACCACCGCCGGTAATTTGACGTGATTGGTTTCAACCTGCACTGACAGGCCGTGCAGTTTGTTATGCGAAATAGCGCCATAAAACTCGATGGCGTTTTCCAGTTTCTGTACCGATACATTCAGCCGTTCGAAGAACAAGCCCCAGGTTTGACCGGAGACGCGCAGCGCCTTGAAGCGCCCGGTTTCCTGGCGGGTGCTGGAAAGACGCAGTTCAATACACTCAGAAACCAGTTGCTGCACGCGAGTACGGATTAACCCGCGCAGATGCTGGCTATAACAGAAGACTTCCACGCTATCTGGCGGTGCGGCGTCCTGATGCATTTTGCCGAGAATGGTTTTCAGGGCTTCAATCATCGACTGCTCACCGTTGAAGTGCAGCGTACGCACTTCGTTCCACGAGTTGCGATACAGCAGGTCAACGCTACCCACCAGGCAATTTTGATTCTCGCCAAAGCTGAAGACGTCCAGCTTACGGAAATCAAAATGCACCACCTGATTGCGGAACGCAGCTGTCGGGTCATATTCCAGGTTAACGATAATTGCCAGATGGCGGATCTCACACGGGCTGTAGAGCGCTTTTGGCGTCGGTGCAGGCAGGCGCAGCGGGAAATGGTGCGACACGTCGGCGACCATCTCCTGCAACTTAGGCAAATCGACAATGCCGTTGCCTTTAATATACAAGCGGGTGCGCGAGGTCAGCAGGCCGTTAAACCATGCCCACGCCACCAGTTTATTCAGGTAACGGTTATATTCCAGCGGCTGATGGCTGATGATCGACTCAATATTTGGCGCGCGGTTATACAGATACCAACCTGAACGGTTAGCCCGGCCCGGCGGCACATAAATAAAGGTCAGATTCGGTTCCGAGAGATCGGGCGAAATCTGCGGGTTTACCAGCGTCACTTTACCTGGCAATGCTTCAAACGCGGCGTACAGCTTACGTGTCAGTACGCCGATATCCTGCGGACTGGCGGAGACGCTAAGGTTATTGCGACGCGCAAAGCGGATCAAATTACGGTAGCTCTGCATCATTGCATCGAGCAGCTCGTTGTGCGCCTCACGCACCTGATCAATCTTCCAGTTAGCGCGGTTATCGAGCATTGCCAGACGCGCATCGTCCCATTCCCACTCTTTCACTAACTGGGTTAGCACTTCACGACGCCAGCCTACGCAGGCGCGTTCGCGGCTGAGTTTTTCGCACACTTTTAAATAGAAGCAGCGGCGTACTAAATCCAGACGGGTGAAATCTTCAATCGCCGTCAGGTATTCCGTAACACGCTCCAGCATCATGCAGTATGGATCGAGGCCAAACGATACAATCTCGCCATCGTGCAAACGCTGTTTGATATCTTTCGCCAGCAGTCGTGGGTTCGGGTATTCCCAGGAATAGGCTTCCAGCAGCAGTGTTTTCAGTACCGCTTTGTACGGGGAATCGATACTCTTGTAGAGCTGCCAAAGGCTGGCACCAAAGTACTCTTCAGCAGAAAGTGAGCTTAAGCCACCAAGATCCAGCCATTCATTAGGAGTAAGCACGCCCTGCGCGTAAAGCGTCATCACATAGTCGTCGTAATGCTCTTCTTCGTCGCACGGCACCATATTCCACAGAATACGCTTACCGGCGAGACGCACGGCGGTACGATAAAATTCGTCAAGCAGCAGTATATGCTGGGTGGAGCCACAATCTTCGCCCCCCAGGCTGCCGCTTTCATTATGACGGAAGCGATTTTCATCAATCAGGAAGAAGCTGACTTCCACACCCAGCGAGGCGGCCCAGCTTTCCAGCAGGCTGCATTTACGTTGTAGTAACTGGCGCTCTTCGCTATCGAGCCAGGATTGATGACAGACCCAGATATCCAGGTCAGAGGAACAACTTTGCCCTACGGACGAGGTGCTGCCCATGGTGTATACACCAGTAATTGGAAGCTCACCTTTCGGCGGATCCTGTACTGACATTCCACGATACAGTTCAAGCTCGTTCAGGTAGTGGCGTTGAGTTTCATCAGGCGTGTAAAGGCAAATGCCTTTGGGAACGTTACCATCAAGGTAACCCGGCATTAGCGGATGGTGATAGTGCAACAATGTCGGCAGTAGACTGTAGACCTGTTGGAATGCAGGCCCCATAGCAGCAAGCGCGCGATCCACACGCAATTGATTTATGGCATCCAGTCTCTGTTTCAGAGTCTCAATATAGAGGTACAAGACGTATCGCCTGATTTGCTACCCGTCATGACTGTGATTCCGCCAACATCAACGGTAACACGCGGCATTCGGGATATTTCGTATGTCAAAGGTAACCGTTACCACTTTTCGCGCCTGGTTTTTTTAGTTTCACGACGAAAAAATGGTCTAAAACGTGATCAATTTAACACCTTGCTGATTGACCGTAAAGAAAGATGCGCTACATACAAGTGTAGCACCGTTTATTCTCTGTAAATTCCTTATTACGACGGCGTGAAACGCCTGTCAGGATCCACTGCCAGACCTCATTTTACGGTTTGCGCAGGCGTCTACGTTTCACCACAACACTGACATCGCTCTGGCAAGGATGTTAGGATGGACCACGGATGATAATGACGGTAACAAGCATGTTAGACAATGTTTTAAGAATTGCCACACGCCAAAGCCCACTTGCACTCTGGCAGGCACACTATGTCAAAGACAAGTTGATGGCGAGCCATCCGGGCCTGGTCGTTGAACTGGTACCGATGGTGACGCGCGGCGATGTGATTCTTGATACGCCGCTGGCGAAAGTAGGCGGAAAAGGCTTATTTGTTAAAGAGCTGGAAGTCGCGCTCCTCGAAAATCGCGCCGATATCGCCGTACATTCAATGAAAGATGTGCCGGTTGAATTCCCGCAAGGTCTGGGACTGGTCACTATTTGTGAGCGTGAAGATCCTCGCGATGCCTTTGTGTCCAATAACTATGACAATCTGGATGCGTTACCGGCAGGCAGTATCGTCGGGACGTCCAGTTTACGTCGCCAGTGCCAACTGGCTGAACGCCGCCCGGATCTGATTATCCGCTCCCTGCGAGGCAACGTCGGCACTCGCCTGAGTAAACTGGATAACGGCGAATACGATGCCATCATTCTTGCGGTAGCCGGACTAAAACGTTTAGGTCTGGAGTCCCGCATTCGCGCCGCATTGCCACCCGAGATTTCTCTTCCGGCGGTAGGACAAGGTGCGGTGGGTATTGAATGCCGCCTTGATGATTCTCGCACTCGCGAGCTGCTTGCCGCGCTGAATCACCACGAAACTGCACTGCGCGTTACCGCAGAACGCGCCATGAATACCCGTCTCGAAGGCGGATGTCAGGTGCCAATTGGTAGCTACGCCGAGCTTATTGATGGCGAAATCTGGCTGCGTGCGTTGGTCGGCGCGCCGGACGGTTCGCAGATTATTCGCGGTGAACGCCGCGGTGCGCCGCAAGATGCCGAACAAATGGGGATTTCGCTGGCAGAAGAGCTACTGAATAACGGCGCGCGCGAGATCCTCGCTGAAGTCTATAACGGAGACGCTCCGGCATGAGTATCCTGGTCACCCGCCCGTCTCCCGCTGGAGAAGAGTTAGTGAGCCGTCTGCGCACACTGGGGCAGGTGGCCTGGCATTTTCCACTGATTGAGTTTTCTCCGGGTCGACAATTACCACAACTTGCTGATCAACTGGCGGCGCTGGGGGAGAGCGATCTGTTGTTTGCCCTCTCGCAACACGCGGTTGCTTTTGCCCAATCACAGCTGCATCAGCAAGATCGTAAATGGCCCCGACTACCTGATTATTTCGCCATTGGACGCACCACCGCACTGGCACTACATACCGTAAGCGGACAGAAGATTCTCTACCCGCAGGATCGGGAAATCAGCGAAGTCTTGCTACAATTACCTGAATTACAAAATATTGCGGGCAAACGTGCGCTGATATTACGTGGCAATGGCGGTCGTGAGCTAATTGGGGATACCCTGACGGCGCGCGGTGCTGAGGTCACTTTTTGTGAATGTTATCAACGATGCGCAATCCATTACGATGGTGCAGAAGAAGCGATGCGCTGGCAATCCCGCGAGGTGACGACGGTCGTTGTTACCAGCGGTGAAATGTTGCAGCAACTCTGGTCGCTGATCCCACAATGGTATCGTGAGCACTGGTTACTACACTGTCGACTATTGGTCGTCAGTGAGCGTTTGGCGAAACTCGCCCGGGAACTGGGCTGGCAAGACATTAAGGTCGCCGATAACGCTGACAACGATGCGCTTTTACGGGCATTACAATAACTCTCATAACAGGAAGCCATAATGACGGAACAAGAAAAAACCTCCGCCGTGGTTGAAGAGACCAGGGAGGCCGTGGACACCACGTCACAACCTGTCGCAACAGAAAAAAAGAGTAAGAACAATACCGCATTGATTCTCAGCGCGGTGGCTATCGCTATTGCTCTGGCGGCGGGCGTCGGTTTGTATGGCTGGGGTAAACAACAGGCCGTCAATCAGACTGCCACCAGCGATGCCCTGGCTAACCAACTTACGGCACTGCAAAAAGCCCAGGAGAGCCAAAAAGCCGAGCTGGAAGGCATTATCAAGCAACAAGCTGTACAGCTTGAGCAGGCGAATCGTCAGCAAGAAACGCTGGCAAAACAGCTGGATGAAGTCCAACAAAAGGTCGCCACCATTTCCGGCAGCGATGCTAAAACCTGGCTGCTGGCCCAGGCCGATTTTCTGGTGAAACTCGCCGGACGGAAGCTGTGGAGCGATCAGGACGTCACGACCGCTGCAGCGTTGCTGAAAAGTGCAGACGCCAGCCTGGCGGATATGAATGACCCGAGTCTGATTACCGTTCGCCGGGCAATTACCGATGATATCGCCAGCCTTTCTGCGGTATCGCAGGTGGATTATGACGGCATTATCCTTAAGCTTAATCAGCTTTCAAATCAGGTAGATAACCTGCGTCTGGCTGATAATGACAGCGATGGTTCGCCGATGGATTCCGACGGTGAAGAGCTTTCCAGTTCCATCAGCGAATGGCGTATCAATCTGCAAAAAAGCTGGCAGAACTTTATGGACAACTTCATTACGATTCGCCGTCGTGATGACACCGCCGTACCGCTGTTAGCGCCAAATCAGGATATCTATCTGCGCGAAAATATTCGCTCTCGCCTGCTGGTCGCTGCACAAGCTGTACCGCGTCATCAGGAAGAGACTTATCGCCAGGCGCTGGAGAACGTCTCCACCTGGGTACGTGCTTACTACGATACTGATGATGCCACCACCAAAGCGTTCCTCGACGAGGTGGACCAGTTAAGCCAGCAAAATATCTCGATGGATCTCCCGGAAACCCTGCAAAGCCAGGCGATGCTGGAAAAACTGATGCAGACTCGCGTGCGTAACCTGCTGGCACAACCGGCAGCGGGGGCAACGGAAGCTAAACCTGCACCTGCACCTGCACCTGCACCTGCACCTGCACCTGCACCGCAAGCTGATACTCCGGCAGCCGCGCCGCAAGGAGAATAACCATGCTAAAAGTGTTATTGCTCTTTGTTTTGCTGATTGCGGGGATCGTGGTTGGCCCGATGATTGCCGGTCATCAGGGGTACGTATTGATTCAGACCGACAACTACAATATCGAAACCAGCGTCACTGGCCTGGCGATTATTTTGATTCTGGCGATGGTAGTGCTGTTTGCCATTGAGTGGCTACTGCGGCGGATCTTCCGCACAGGCGCACACACCCGTGGGTGGTTTGTCGGACGTAAGCGTCGCCGTGCCCGTAAGCAGACCGAACAGGCGCTGCTGAAACTGGCGGAAGGCGATTATCAGCAAGTTGAAAAGCTGATGGCGAAAAATGCCGATCACGCTGAACAACCGGTGGTGAACTATCTGCTGGCTGCCGAAGCCGCGCAACAACGCGGTGATGAAGCACGCGCCAACCAACATCTGGAACGCGCAGCGGAGCTGGCCGGCAACGACACAATTCCGGTAGAAATCACCCGTGTACGTCTGCAACTGGCCCGTAATGAAAACCATGCTGCACGCCACGGCGTGGATAAGCTGCTGGAAGTTACGCCACGCCATCCGGAAGTATTACGTCTGGCGGAACAGGCGTATATCCGCACTGGTGCATGGAGTTCGCTGCTGGATATCATCCCATCAATGGCGAAAGCCCACGTTGGCGATGAAGAACATCGTGCAATGCTGGAACAACAGGCATGGATTGGCCTGATGGATCAGGCGCGTGCCGATAACGGTAGCGAAGGCTTGCGTAACTGGTGGAAAAACCAAAGCCGGAAAACGCGTCATCAGGTAGCGTTGCAGGTGGCAATGGCGGAACATCTTATTGAATGTGACGATCATGATACTGCCCAGCAAATTATCATCGACGGCCTGAAACGCCAGTATGACGATCGCCTACTGCTGCCGATCCCGCGTCTGAAAACCAATAACCCGGAGCAGCTGGAAAAAGTGCTGCGCCAACAGATCAAAAACGTGGGCGATCGCCCGCTGTTGTGGAGCACACTGGGTCAGTCGCTGATGAAACACGGAGAATGGCAGGAAGCATCGCTCGCCTTCCGCGCAGCGCTGAAACAACGTCCGGACGCCTACGATTACGCATGGCTTGCCGACGCGCTGGACAGACTGCACAAACCAGAAGAAGCTGCAGCGATGCGCCGCGACGGTTTGATGTTAACGTTGCAGAACAACCCGCCACAGTAGTTCTTTCTCACCCGGAGGCAAGCACCTCCGGGACCTTTCTGATACATAAAAAAACGCCTGCTCTTATTACGGAGCAGGCGTTAAAACAGGTCTGTATGACAACAAGTGGGTGCTTCACTCAACGTTGTGTCCATGGTGTCTGATGAGGCATAAGCGACATCTGTCAGTGGACGATAAGCACCGTAAACGGCTCTGCGTCATTCCGGAGTTTATGAGGCACTAAGGCGAACATAAGAGATAGAATGAGCATCTACTCGTTTATTATGCCACAGAGAACTGGGAAATAACATCCCTTAACACTTGTTATGAGATAATTCTGTAATCCTCTTTGCTTCCTGAGTAATAACTTCCTGAGTGAATATTTCTCCTGCGCACAATTCTACACATATATATAATGAATAATAAAAGTCATTCAATTAATAACATATATATTAATTGCAGATAAAACTAAAAACAGCATCAATAATCAACGCGATATAACATCACCGCCTTACATATCACCTGCGCCAGAGGTAGGATTGAAAACGCTCTCCTGATTTTCCAATTCAGTTTTTGGATAAATAAATAATCTATTTTTATCACTATTATTTATGCAATCATCCTGTCAGGGAGAGGGATCTCAATTATCAATGCTTAATTACGTCATCATTTTGACGACATGAAACCGGAGCATTTTGCATGGAATTTTCGTTTTCACCCAAACTTCTTGTTGTAGCTGTCGCCGCCGCTCTTCCACTCATGGCCAACGCAGCAGATACCCCGTCAACCGCCACCGCACGCAAAGGCTTTGCCGGATACGATCACCCAAACCAGTATCTGGTTAAACCGGCGACCACTATTGCCGACAACATGATGCCGGTGATGCAGCATCCTGCACAAGACAAAGAAACCCAGCAGAAACTGGCGGAACTTGAGAGAAAAACCGGTAAGAAACCGAACGTGGTTGTTTTCTTGCTGGATGATGTGGGCTGGATGGATGTTGGCTTTAACGGCGGCGGCGTGGCGGTGGGTAACCCTACACCAGATATCGACGCCGTTGCCAGCCAGGGGCTGATTTTAACTTCGGCGTATTCTCAACCGAGTTCTTCCCCAACCCGCGCCACGATTCTTACCGGACAATACTCCATCCACCACGGCATTCTGATGCCGCCAATGTACGGGCAACCGGGCGGTCTGCAAGGGTTAACCACTCTGCCGCAGTTGCTGCACGATCAGGGCTACGTCACTCAGGCCATCGGGAAATGGCATATGGGGGAAAACAAAGAGTCGCAGCCGCAGAACGTTGGCTTTGATGATTTCCGCGGCTTTAACTCGGTATCCGATATGTATACCGAATGGCGTGATGTTCACGTCAACCCGGAAGTCGCCCTGAGCCCGGATCGTTCTGAATACATCCAAAAACTGCCGTTCAGCAAAGATGACGTTCATGCCGTGCGCGGCGGTGAACAGGAAGCCATTGCCGACATTACGCCGAAATATATGGAAGACCTGGATCAACGCTGGATGGAATATGGCGTTAAGTTCCTCGACAAGATGGCGAAGAGCGATAAGCCTTTCTTCCTCTACTACGGCACTCGCGGCTGTCACTTCGATAACTACCCAAATGCGAAATATGCGGGTAGCTCTCCGGCGCGCACCTCTTACGGCGACTGCATGGTGGAGATGAACGATATCTTCGCCAATCTGTATAAAGCACTGGAGAAAAACGGTCAGCTTGATAACACGCTGATTGTGTTCACCTCTGATAACGGTCCGGAAGCCGAAGTTCCGCCGCACGGTCGCACGCCGTTCCGCGGTGCGAAAGGTTCTACATGGGAAGGCGGCGTTCGTGTGCCAACCTTCGTTTACTGGAAAGGCATGATCCAACCGCGTAAATCTGACGGCATTGTCGATCTGGCGGATCTCTTCCCTACGGCGCTGGATCTGGCGGGGCATCCTGGGGCGAAAGTAGCGAATTTAGTACCGAAAACCACCTTTATCGATGGTGTGGACCAGACATCTTTCTTCCTGGGAACAAATGGTCAGTCTAACCGTAAGGCCGAGCACTACTTCCTCAACGGTAAACTTTCTGCTGTGCGTATGGATGAGTTCAAGTATCACGTCCTGATCCAGCAACCGTACGCGTATACCCAGAGCGGGTATCAGGGTGGATTCACCGGCACAGTAATGCAAACGGCGGGATCGTCGGTGTTTAACCTGTACACCGATCCGCAGGAAAGCGACTCTATCGGCGTGCGCCATATCCCAATGGGTGTACCGCTACAGACCGAAATGCATGCGTATATGGAGATCCTGAAAAAATATCCACCACGCGCGCAGATTAAATCTGATTAAGCCGGCGCTATCGCTGAGATCTGCCTTTGCCGGATGCGATGCTGACGCATCTTATCCAGCCTACAGAACGCTGCAATTTATTGAATTTGCAAGGATTGTAGGCCGGATAAGGCGTTCACGCCGCATCCGGCAATCAACCGCAGGCGGCCGCCGATTTCTACTTATTCACCACCATCAAATGCGCCTGCATAATGTCGCTGGCCGGACGACCGTGCGCCAGCAAATCAGCCATTGCTTTAAGATATGGCGGTAGATGGCGGAAATAACGCTGATACCCGGCACACAAATAATTCAGCCCCGGTTTACCGCTGGCATCGAGCATAAAGCGGTGTTTCGGACAGCCTCCCCAGCACGCTTTTAACACGTTGCAACTGCGACACTGCGCCGGTAACTGCTTAAATTTATCTTCACCAAACACCTGCTGTTGCGGGGAATCTACCATTTCTGCAATTGTCTGCTGAAGCATATTCCCCAGTCGATATTGCGGATAAACATAGTGATCGCAGGCGTAAACGTCGCCGTTGTGTTCAACAATCACCGAGCGCCCACAGGTTGGCTGATGATGGCAAACCGCTCCTGGCGCACCGACAAAATTGGCAAACGCCCATTCGATATTCATCACGAAAATCTTGCCGACGTCGCGTTTGATCCAGTGGTCGAATATCGCCACCAAAAATTCACCGAACTCCTCGGGGCGTACCGACCATTCCGTCAGTTCGCCCTGAATATCGCCGGGAGCATGTAGCTTAAGTC
>ENA-UOJP01001191-UOJP01001191.1-human-gut-metagenome-genome-assembly--contig:-C102-NODE-1191-length-34408-cov-42.992519_pt1 | contig 34408 bp, 37 predicted proteins | sample MGYA00242353_ERZ723900 | MGnify/ENA metagenome assembly ERZ723900
GCGCGCTTGAATGGGGTTCAAGAGGCCGTGAGTTCGACTCTCGCCACTCGGACCATTGAGAAAACCGCATTGTAGCGCCAAAATGGCTTTACAATGCGGTTTTTTCATAATTTTAAAAACGGATGGAAACAGGTAAAAACAAACGGAAATGGCGAAAACCTGCGGACCACTTGCGGACCAACTGCGGACTATGCCTTCTTTTGCAGAACCGGCTCGGCTGTGATTTTTTCATTCAGCAATTTTCCGGCTGCTTTTATCATGCTGGGCTTTAAGTGCAGATATACTTCATGAATCATTTTTGCATTTGCGTGGCCGACAAGCTGGATTGCGATTTCCTCCGGGACGCCAGCCTCACAGAGCATGCAGACATATTCGTGTCGAAATTGGTGTGCGCAGACGTCGGCGCTCCAGTCTGTTTGATGGTATTGATATTCTTTTCCGTTGCGGATCCTTTTGTATGTGCGTTCGATGGGATGGGCATAGCCGTGCTTGCGCCAAAAGCGCGCCCATCTGCGGGAGTATTCGGAGGCTGTGACGGGCTTTGAACCCATGCCCACGATATAGGTGCGCGGCGGCAAATTGCGGTAGGGCAGAAGCGCTTCTTTCAACAGGTTGAGCAATGGATGCTGCCGGATGCCCGCGTCTGTTTTAGGGCACGTTATGTGGGGCTGGTTGGATATCCATTCCACTGCTTTTGTGATATTTATGATATCGTTTTTGAAGTCGATGTCTTTCAACTGGATGGCACAGGCTTCTCCGCGCCGTTCGCCGGTGCACAGATAGATAATGGCAGGCAATGCTTCGGGGTCCCCCAGGGAGGCTTTGACGATTTGGACCTGGTCCTCCTTGGGCGGCTGGCGGCGGCTGCGGGGCAGCCCGCGCGGCAAGGTTGTCATTTTTGCGGGATTGTAATTCCCGTGCCATTGCGGGTCGTCGATATAAAGCTGAAAAATCGCGTTCAGCACGGTTTTTTGATTCGATACAGTGGTATGCGCTCCGTTGAGTCCGGTAAGAAACGCCTTTATTTCCCATGGTTCGATGGACTTTATCCGGCGGCCTCTGAATTGCCCGAGCGCGCGGGTTATGCCGGGCAAATAGGATTTTTGCGTGCCGTGCTTCATTTCCAGCACCTGTGCCCGGTAACGCTCGGCCACGTCCTCAAAGAGCGGGCCGAGTTCTTCCAGAAGCTGTTCTTCCTGCCTGCGTTCTTCGCGGGTGATGATATACTCGCTGCGTTTTCGCCATGCTTCGATGGGGTCACGGCTGGAAAAGCTTTTGCGCTTCCCGTCTATTACTTCGTTGCGTTCCCACACGCCGTTTGCTTTTTGCCGCAGCCCCTCGGTAGGATCCTTTGGATTGGGACAATACAGGCGGGCAAGTGTTTTGCTGGTTTGCATAAAAAATCTCCTTTCGAGTACAGGAAAGATAAGCCTGCCGGAAGGAGCACCAAAGCCGGAGCGGCGCGCCTTCGGGCAAGCTGTTTCTATATAGTCCCCGCAGTGTTGCAGCACTGCGGGGATTTTTTTGTTTTGTTGATCTATACACTGATACTGACTACACTATATTTTTTATTCGCGCGGCATGAAAAAGAACATAACAACAAAAAAGGGAATGAGCAAAAGCAAAATGATTGTAATGGCGAGTCTTGTTTTACGAGAACTTTCGGCGGTATCTTCATCGCTGCTGAAAAACATGTAAACAAAATAGGAAAGAAGATAAAAACCAGCGCCAAACAAGAGGCCGCTTAATATTACAGCGCCATATTCCAAAAGCGCACGCCCGAAAGACGCATTTGCTGTTTCCCAGGGCTTCAGCATCTGTATGCCGGCAAAGCATCCGCCGATATAACAGGAAGCAAGCCAAGCCTTGGAAGCTCCGGAACGGTAACGCTTGTACCAGCGAAGCTCCTGTGCTTCTTCACAGAGACGATTAAGAGATTCACGCGAGATATACTCTTTTTCTTGTTCTTCGTTATATTCCATGGTGCTGCCTCCTTTAAAATTATTGCCTTTCAGCGGGGAGGATTACAGCGGGAACAGGGGGAATAGCCCTGCGCTTTTGCGTCTGAAAGAGAAATTGCGATTTGACTTTTGCGAAGATAAGAACAGCCCGCGCTATGGTATTTTTCGCCTGTGTTGGTCACATAAACCGTAGCGCTCTGCGTTTGGACTTCACCAGCATTTTGCGTGCCAGTGCCCTGGCTGGAATAGCTGGCTTGCGGGGCGGCTGCTGCTTTTCCCTCGGCGTAGCCCTTATCGTATCCAGAGGAAGCGCCCGCGGCTTCTCCGGCCTCATAGCCTGCTTTTTCACCTTCGGCATAGCCAGCGTTTTTGCCTTCATCGTATCCGGCGGCATAGCCTTCGTCGTATGTAGCCTGGGCCGCGGACGATGCTTCCGAAAGGGCGGCGGCGTGGCCTTCTTCATAGCCTGCATCATGTCCGCTGGCGTATCCTTCCGAGCTGCCAGCGCTGAAGCCCTCGTCATAAGAGCCATATACTTCCAATGCGGCGGCCAAGCCGGCTTTATAGCCGGAATCATAGCGCGCTCCATAACCGGCGCCCAAAAAGAGCACGATAAGAAGTGCCAGCGCCGAAAACAATGCGATTCGCGCATTTTTGGACGGGATGCGATCTGTTATTTTTTGGCGGAACTGTACGATTTTTTCGATAAAGGGATCTGGTGGGGGCGGCGGTGGAGCGGGCTGTGCCTGTGGGGTGGGGATTTCGTTTGGGGATTCCTGCTTTTTGTCCTTTCTTTTCAGCAATCTGTTCATAGTATGATACCTCTTTCATTGAAGCGTTGCCAGTTCGCTTTGAAGCGCAGCAATTTGAGAATTACAGGAATTTACAGTGGAATAATATTCGTTATTCGCCTGATCAATGGCAGCCTGTGCGGCATCTCTATTGCTTAAACAGTTACCATAGTTTGCTGAAGCATTGTTATACGCTGCTTCATACGATACAACACCCGGGTGTGCATCGCGCTCTCGCATAGCTTGTACTTTAGCGTCGAACAGAGCTTGTTCGCGGCTGCGTTCGTAGTCAACAGTGGCCTGCAGGCCCGGAATGTTTGCTGCGGCGTGCTTGGCTTCAGCGGTGCTGATCTGTGCTTGCAGCACTCCAATTTGTGCATTGATTTCAGCAATACGGGCACTGTTGTCTGGTTTAGACGGAACTTCCGGTGTGGATGATGCAACAGGTGTTGAAGTAACCGGCGTTGATGCAGAGGGCGCCGTTGCAGCAGGGGGTGGCGTTGTAGGTTCTGGTATTGGTGTTGGAGTAACAGGAGTTGGTGCAGCTGCAGAAGGTGCAGCGGGAGCAGTGGCGACGGTGGGAAAATCGTTCGAACGTTTTGAGCTGGAAGAAGTTTTTGTGGACGAAGCCGAAGCCGAAGCGGATTGAACAGAAGATGAAGCTGACACAGCATTACTGTCACTAAGGCTGGATGACGCTGAAATAGAGATTGTTGATGAACTGTTCTCTGTAAACGCACTTACAGGCAAAACACTATTTTGTCCGGCCAAATAGGCAGACCGGAACCCAATTCCTATTGCAGTTATACCAACAAGAGAAGAAGCTGTAATTATCAGAGCTTTCTTCTTCACAATTTTGCGGACCGAACCTGTGAACTCATCAGTAAAAATTTTCACGTCATAAACCCCTTTCAAGTTTTGGTATTCCAGCAAAAATTATGTTTTTAATGGCAAACTTCGCACGGGCGATAACCGTTTGCTTCAGCCAATTCTACATTAAAAATTAGTATTCCGATCCAATCCTGCATCCGATTGCAAGCGCTAATTCACTTGCTTTTCTTTCAATGTCATCGCATACGATAGAATATTTATTGTCCTGGAAATCAGTTATGGAAATATATTCTGCAGATTCAATGTTTGACCTGTAATAAGTTGGAACAATGCCGCGCACGGCCTTATGCGGTATAACCCAAAAAGAACCATATGAAGAAATAATAATAAAATGTTCGGTTACTCTGGCATCGCCAAGGGCCTGTACAAGATTAGCACTTTCAGATTCCGTTTCGGCCATCGCGCACATTTCATCAAATGGTATCATATGCGCATATCGAAGAGCGCATTTGCTTTTACACGGGTTAATGATTGCGGTAAAGCTGGCTGTATTTTGCCGTATGGCATACCATAGGGCAGCACTGCAGAAAAGAGCAAATAATATATCGGCAACGATCATCCACACTTCAAACTCGCCAGCCCAAAAGAAAGCGATAGAACTTATAGTACCGATTGTCATCAGGCATAAAAAGATGGTTTGATAGGAAAACAGGCTTTCTATTCCGGCTTTCCGGATTGATTTATATACATAGCTTTTTTTGATTTCCATAACATCCCCTCCACAAGATAGTTGTAGTTAAAATTTGCCGCGCAGCTCGATCACGCGGCCAACGATACGAACGGGCAGAGTTTCGCATTCTTCATTGGTGTAAAACATGGGGGAGTAAGCTGGGTTAAACGCCACCAAGGAAAGGCCTTCTTTATGTTTTACAACCTTTTTTACAGTAGCCTCGTTGCCGTTCACCAAAACCACGGCCACAGTGCCGCTTTCGACGCAAGGTGTTTCCGCACAAATAATGACATCGCCTTCACGGATGCGCGGCTCCATGCTGTCGCCTTTTACACGCAGGGCAAACAAGTCTCCTTTGGCGGTCATAGCGGGGTCTACTTCTTCGTAGTCCAGAATTTCTTCCACGGCATCGAGCGGTATCCCCGCGCGGATATAGCCAAGCACCGGAACCTTGACACTTTTTGGAGAAGCATAGCGTTCTTCGACGTTTCCGAGCAGAAAATCCGTGGACGTGTTAAAAATCTTTGCCAGATGCAGTAAAGAATCGTTATCGGGCTGGCTGGCGCCAGATTCCCACATTGCAACAGTAGAACGGGAAACTCCCAATTTATCTGCCAGTTTTTGTTGGCTAAATCCCATGCTGGACCGCAATTCTTTTAAAATCTCCATTTCTCTCACCTCATGTTTTATTGTATCGTCAATTAAATTGACATTCAATAAGTTTTGCCAATAATTATGTCAAATATGTTGACAAACGGGAAAACATATGCTATTTTATTGTCAAGAATATTGACAAAGGCGGTGAAGAAATGAATTTCAAACAGCATAGAGTGTCAAATAATCTGACGCAGGAGCAGGTGGCACAAGATGTAGGGGTACAGCGCACAACCGTTGCAATGTGGGAAAGCGGCAAGAGTCGTCCGCGTGCCGAACTGCTTCCAAAGCTGGCAAAATTGTTCGGGTGCTCCATTGAGGAACTGCTCGTTCCGGGCGGGCCGGAAAAGACGGCATAAGAAATGCCCCGCAGGGAGCGGGGCGGAAAGGAGATGTTACGGTATGCCGAGAGAAAAAGAACTGTATGTTCCAACGCTGGAACGAATCCGGGGGCGGGCGGACCGGATTTACCCGGACAAGCTGCTTTATACACAGAAAGAGGCGGCTAAAATTATGGGCTGCTCGCCCGACTATCTGCGCGAGCTGGGGATACGCGGGCTTACCACCTGCGAGCAGCTGGCAAGGTTATTTGCATAGGAAGGAGACGTTGGGACGTGAAACCTATTTTAATGCGTATGGGCTGTGTGGGCATGCTGCTGCTGGCCGCGGGAATTGTTGACGGGGCCGGGAGCCGGCCGTACAGCTCGCAGGCGTTTTGGCCGCTGCTGCTTTTGGCGATGGGGATTGCCGTGGGCGGCATAGGGCTGGGCGTGCGCGCGGAGCTGCTGGACCCGGGGAAAGACCCGGAAACAAAAAGGCCCCGGCCGTGCGGGAACACGGACGAGGCAAAGGAAGTGGAAATTGCTATCTCCACTAAAAATATACCATGTGCGTATAAAAAACACAAGGGGGAAGCGGGGCGGCGTTGTGGGTAACGGAAAGGGCGCCCCTGCGGGCATGACGAGCATGGACGAGATTTTGAGCTTTCAGCAGCAGGTGAAGTATCTGCTGTATAAAATCAGCAGGAACGGCGCGCATCCGGTGCCGCTGGATGCTGTGAGCGACTACAAGGAGGCGGAGGCCGTACCGCCTGAAAAACGGGCGAGGCTTTTGCGGGACCTGCGGGGAGAGGTTCAGGCGCGGGAGATCATGGGGGACGAGGCCTATTTTGGCACGGCGTCGCTGATCAGCAAGATCATCACCTATGAACAGGCAATGGACGAAATTTCCAACCGCAAAATGATAGAGGGCACACGGGACATGCGGGTGACCTGGGCGGAGTTCCGGCGGATGATCGCCGCAGAAATTTACGCGGAAAGCAGGGAAGAAGAATGACCTTTTACGCAAGGATATTGGAATTGCACCCGGAATATGAGGGCATGCGGGCCGCTGACCTTGCGGCACAGGGGATGGCCTGCCCGGCGGAGCGCAGCGCGGAGCTGCTGGGGAATGACGGCGCGTTCTGCGAAATGGAAAACAGAACGCCGGGACGCTGCATGAAGTGCCAGATGAACTTTTTGACGGCGGCTGTGCCGGAAATGGGGAATTGCAATTGAATGCAAGAAATGAGGCAGGAGTATGCCGTGGGACAATGAAATATGGGCGCCGTGCCGTTTGGGAGAAAAATTTGAATACACCGACCTGGGAAATAGAAGAAACGGATGGCTTTTGAGTGTGTCGGCAGATTGGATGGGCGGTCGTGGAAACCATTGTGCAGTGAACCGGCAAGAAGATCTTCTGATGCCGCATGGCGGATATAACATAAAAATTGGATTGGGGCCGAGGCCATGGAGCAAGTGCTGGACTTTTGAGCCGAAAATCATGATCGTGCCGCCGTATTGGATTTGGGATTTTAGCGGGTTTGATGCCGACAAGCTGGGGATAGACCTGCATAAACGTGACGGAGCGCCGCGCAAAATACGCCTGCAAAGCGTAGGAATAAGCTACGGACGGGCCATATATCAGATGCAGATTATCGGCGGTGGCCTTCTTTATTTGGAAAGCATTCCGCTGCTCGATCACTATTTTGCTCCGGTTTGGCCGCTGGCACCCATGCAAAGGCGCATTGGGTATTGGCTATATGAATTTAACGAGGGAGAAAAAGACCATGAATGAAATGCAACAGGCATTTGATATCATCCGGCAACAGCAAGCGAAGCTGCCGGAATACAGCCCGGCCGTGATGGTTGGGCACCAGCTTATGGATTTGCTGAAAATGCAGCCGGAGGCGGCAGGATTTGTGCTGCATGACCTGCAGGGAAAGGGAATGGGCATAGCGGACTGCGAGCAGCGTATCAAAGCATGGGCCGATGAACACAAGAAGGGCGGCAGCTGCGTATGCGTTCCGCCTGACACGGCGGAACAGATCATCCGAAAATTTTACGGGATAACGGCCCCGGAAGAAACGAAACAGCGTGCTTTGGGGCTGGCGATCAACCTTGCAGACTTTTTATAAGGGGGTGCAGAGCCGTGATAAAGAACGATGACCTGCTGGCGCTTCCGCGGGCGGCAAAGCCTGCAAAGGCGATGCGCGCCGCACAGGAGCATGCGAGGCCGTGCACTGCGCCGGGCGTGATCTGCGCGAAGGTGCATGAAACGGCGGACGGGCCGGTGCTGGCACTGGACCTGTGGGCGCGCGGCGGTTTGTACGCACGGGAATTTTTTGACGGGCAGGGCAAGCGGCGTGTGTTTTTTTGGCCGGACGGCGAATCAACGACAAAGGGCCTTTTCAAAGCGGCAGGATGCCACACCCTTGCATGGGCATCCCGGGCAGACGGAAAACGCATGGAGGCGTTTTTCAATATTCCCCGGGGAATCACACGGGGAGCGGAGGAAATGATCTTCCTTGCAGAGCATGGCCGGCGCGGCGCTGACGGCACTTTTACTGCCAGCGGCGCGGGGAATGCGGGAGGATATGCACCGGAAGAGCTTTTTTCGGACAGGCTGCCGGAGGGATGGCAGCAGTACATGCAGGAACGCGGACTTGAAGCAAGGCACATTTTGCTGATGGAAAGCGTATGGAAGGCAGACCCTTTAACCGGCATCCGGGAACGAATGGACAAATGCACCTGCAGCGCGTGCGGCGCCGTGCGTTATGAATGGCGCGGAGAATACGAAAACAGGACCATGACGGGATGCGACCCCTGCGGCGCGCACTGTATGGCCGTTCGCAAGAGAAACGGAAAGCTGCCATATGAAGCGGACGGCAGCCTGCTTTGGTTTCACCGCCACAAGGACACAGCAGTGGCGCAGGGATATGAAGTGAATTATTGGGTGGGCAATGACGCCGTGGAGCATTGGGCGGCGGTCCCCTCCCACATTTACGCCTGGGGACCCTATGGAGATTATGCCTTTAACTGCTATCAGTCGTGGGGCATGGGACGCCAGCGCGCGTATCTGGACCAATGGTATGCGCAGGCGAGGATGCTGGACAATTGGCCTTTCCGCGGGGTGCCTGTACTGATGGCGCCCGAGGAGGGCGCTTTGAACGGAACGCCGCTTGAAAATGCAAGACTGCGCGGCTATGCCCAGGCAAAGCAGCGGTGCCTTTACCCGGTGCGGATGGCAACCATCGGCCGGAGGCTGCCCGTGATGGAAGGCTTCTGCGATTTTGAAGATTGGGACACGGTGCTGGGGATATGCGCCGGAAGGATAACCCTGAAACGGGGCGAGACAAAACCGCACCGCGCGCTCGGACTGACGCGGCCGGAATACGACCGTTACCGGGCAGAGGACTGGCCGTGGGACTGGCTTCCCATCTATGCGGCAATGAAGCGGAGCGGATATGCCCCCAGCCTGGACGACCTGCAGCGGATTGTCCGTGTATTGCAGTACGGCGGGAAGCTGGAGAAAATAGAGCGGCTGGAGCCGGGACGGCTGGCGCAGGTTTGGAGGTATCTGAAACGGACCGCACGCCGGGAGCTGGACCGGCAAATGCGGCACGGCTGCGGACATGCCGCCATAACGGAGGAAGAAGCGCTGCGGCATACGCTGAACATGTGGCTGGATTACAGGCGGCTTGCCGCACAGGCGGGGGCCGCAAACCACCCTGACCGGGACAGCGCAATGCCGTATGACCTTTTTGCACGCCACGACAGGTTGGTGGAGGCGCAAAAGGAAAAAGAGCGCGCACAGCAGGCAGAGCGGGAAAAGGCAAACGCGGAAAAGTTTACCGCCATGTGGGAACGCATCCGATGGGCGGACTGGCAGGAGGGCGCATACAGCATCCGGGCTGCTAAAAGCACACAGGAGCTTGTGGACGAGGGCCACGCACTGCACCATTGTGTGGGAGGATATACCCAGAATGTGCTTGCGGGCCGGGTGATCTTTTTTATCCGCCGCGCCGACGAGCCGGACGTACCGTTTTTTACGCTCAATCTGGACATAAAAAGCGGGCAGATCATTCAGCTTTTGGGAAAAGGCAACTGCCATCCGCCGGAGGATGTAAAGGCATGGGCGGAGAAATGGCGTGAAAATGTGTGGATGAAAAAGAAAAAGGCGGCGGGAAAGGCCGCGTGACGGAAAGGAAACAGGAAAATGAAAGGACAAGAGGTAAAAACACTGGACGAGCGCGGGCAGGCCATGCAGCTGCACAGCGATATTATGGCGAATATGCGGGCGGCGGCAACGGCAATGGTGGAATTTTGCAGGCAGCTGAAGGAAATGCGCGACCGCAAGCTGTATTCGGCACTGGGGTTTGCGCGGTTCGAGGATTATGCGGAGCAGGCCGTTGGCATCAAGTGGCGGCAGGCTTACAACTACATTCAGGTATATGAACGGTTATCGCCCCAGCTGCTGGAGCAGAACGCGGGGCTGGGCGTAACGAAGCTGTTGCTTCTGACCCAGGTATCCGCCCCGGACAGGGCGGAATTTGCCGGGGAAAACGACCTTGCGGGCATGACGGTGGAGGAAATAAAGGCGCTGATATCGGAAAAAAACGGGCTTGCGCAGCAGATCAGCATGCTGGAAACGGAAAAAGCCGACGCGGAGAACAGCGAGACCTTTTTGAAAAAAGAGGTTGCGCGGCTGCAGGCGGAAAGCCGGGAAAAGGATGAACTTCTGGAAAAGCTGAGGCAGGATCCTGTGGAGACATGCGCGGAGGAAGGCGGGGACGCAGAGCAGTGCGTTGACCTTGACGCGGTGCGCGCGGAAGCGGCGATGGCCGCCCGGGCCGAGGCGCAGAAGCTGGCCGAAGCTGAAAAGGCCGAGGCTGTGCGCGCCGCCCGGGCGGACGAGCGGGAAAAGGCAAAAAAGGCTGCTGAAAAAGCGCAGGCCGATGCGGTGAAAAAAGCGGAGGACGCCGCAGCCGCCCGGGCGAAGGCACAGGCGGAGCAGGAGCGGGCGGAATTGGAGAACGCCGCAAAGCAGGCGGAGGAACGGGCGCATGAGCTGGAAAAGCGTCTGGAGATTGCAGGGGACCAAGATACCTTGCGCTTCAGCATGTTGTTTGAGGGCATACAGCGGGACATGAACACAGCGCTGGGACTGCTGAACAACATGCGGGGCAAGGGGAATACAGACAAAGCGGACAAGCTGGGCAGCGCAATGGCACAGCTGCTGGGGCAGGCGGCGAAGCTGGCGAGGGGGGAATGACCGTGCCTATTAAAAACTACACCACAAAAATAGACGTATTCGAAAGCCTGGGAGAAATACAGGGCGCGCTTGCCCGGAACGGCGCGCGCAAAATCATGGTGGATTATGACGACCGGGGACGGCCCGTAGGAATTACTTTTGGTTTGCAGACAGCGCAAGGCGGGATGCTGTTTCAGCTTCCCGCAAACACGCCGGGTGTTATGGCTGCTTTTGAGCGGCAGAAAATTCGACCGGACGCCGAGCAGGCGGAGCGCACGGCATGGAGAAACATTCGGGATTGGATACTGGCGCAGATGGCGTTTGTGGAGGCGGGCAACGTACATGTGGACGAAGTGTTTTTGCCGTACATGACGGACGGCAAGGGCCGCACGCTGTATCAGGTGTACCAGCACGGACAGCTGATGCTCGGGGACGGCCAGCGCCGGGAGGAGTGAATATGGAAAGTAAGCGAACGAAAATAATGCCGAATGATACTGTTTTACACAAGCCAAGCGGCGAGACTTGGGTAGTGTGTGGAGTGAATCACGAACAAGGGAAGTTGATTCCTTTGGGGTATCCATTCCCGACGCTTGCGAATACTGAAGATTGCAAAATACTGGAAGCGCATTACGAATTGGAGCCGCAAAGCGCCAAGGCAATAGATGCGCTGCAAAAACGCGGCTTGGAATCTTTTATTGATGTGCGTAGCGCTATGCTCTGTGGGGTGATTTGATGGCTTTTGTTGTTTTTGCCTTTGCTTTGTTTTGTATCTGGTGCTGCGCCTGCGCGGCGATGTTTTTGAATGACCGTGGGAGAAAATAAGATGAGATTAAAATGCGAAATCTGCGGAACAGAGATTGAGAGAAAGGGGCCGGGGTGCAAGCCGAAATACTGCGACGCGTGCCGGGCCGAACGGCGGCGCGCGTCACAACGGAAAACCTACCATAAAAAGGAAGAACAAAGAAAGGCGCAGGAGGCAATGCACAAGCTGGCGCCTGCGCGCAGCCTTTCGATGAACGAGCTTTTAAGGGAGTTGGAGCAGTTCAATGCCAAACGCCGGCAAATGGGGCTGGCTCCGGTGAGCTACGGCCGGTATGTGGCTTTTCGGGATGCGAGCGAGGGGCCCACAAACGAAGAAATGAGTTTGGGGTAGCGAGCACGCTGGCCCCTGTGGGGCCAGTGACCGAACGCGCGGTTTCGCCGCAGGCGAAATGGAGGGCGATTTAAGCCCGACAAGCGCCGGGATAAGTACATAAAAGAGATATAAAAAGGATACCGTCCGCGGCATTTTTTTTGCCGCGGACGCTTCCGTACACACGCGGCCATGGGGCCGCGAAAGGGCTTGTATGGAGTATTAAGTTAAGGACGCAGAGAGGAGAAAAGAAGATGGGAACGCGGTGCAGGTTTGTGCGGGAACAGCGGCACGTGTGTGGGGACAACTACATGGAGATAGACCTGTACCCGATCTCGGAGCGGGAGAAGGGCGCCAGCCTTTCAGCAAAGAGACGGCAGGCAAGCAGCCGCATCCAACAGAACCTGAACGCCAGGAATGCAAGGCGGTATTTCATCCAGCTGCTGAATGCGAATTTTACGGAGAGTGACATCCATTGGACGGGAACGTATGACGACGCGCACCTGCCGGACAGTATCGAACAGGCGGACCATGATTTGGAGTTGTTTTTGCGCCGGGTGAGAAGCCAAAGCAGAAAGCGGGGCTTGCCTGCGCCGCGTTTTATAGCCGTGACGGAGTGGCGGGAGGAAGGCGACGGCCTTCCCGCGGTGCGGGTCCACCATCATGTGGTACTGAGCTGCGGGCTTTCCCGCGACGAGCTGGAGAGGTTGTGGTACAGGGGGAAAGATAAAGAGCGGCTGGGCATTACCAATGCGGACCGGCTGCAATTTGACCGGGAGAGCCTGGAGCGGCTGGCGAACTACCTGACAAAATACACAAACCGGAAACGCCGCTGGCGGCAGAGCCGGGGCCTTGAAAAGCCGCAGCGGCCACGGCCGAACGACGGGAAATACACACGGAGGCAGCTGGAACGGCTGGTGACGAGCGGCGCGGTGTTCGATTCGGAATTTTGGCGGCGGAAGTATCAGGGCTGGGAGATCAACGACATAACGCCCATACAAAACGATGTGACAAAGGAATGGAGCATATACCTGAAGCTTCGCAGGACGGTCCCGCGAAGAAAAAGCGCGGTTTTTGCGAAACTTCGCAAATCTTGATTTTAAACATTCCCGAATTACAGATAAATTAAGCATTACAGGAAAGGAGCAAACGAACGTGGCGCGTACATACAAGTATCATGTGCCGGACGCATACCGGGGCAACGGAGGAAGGCGGCCGGAGACAAAGCGGGCGACGTGCAGCACAGACCCGATGCTGGACCTTACGCACCCGTATTTCCGCGCGGCAATCGCGGATTTCAAGCGGTTTGAGGGCATTGAAAAGGACAAGCCCCTGACGCGGCGGCAGGCGAAGCTTTTTGAATACCGCGTGCTGACCGGGCGCATCCGTGTTGCGCTGCCAAAACGGGAGCTGGAGGAAGCGGAGGACGCGGCCGCGGACAGTGAACGCTTTCGCGGCGTGCAGGGATTTGACAGCCTGATCGAGATCGTCAAGGCTTCACAGTGAGGGACGCTGTGAAGCGGGCTGTGCTCTTGACCGTGGAAAACCATCTGCGGCAGTACCGGAGGCTCCAGCGGCGGCAGGACCGCGAGGCGCGGGCGTGGTGCGACGCGGTGCGCGAGACGCTGGAAGAATATGAAACCGGAGGCGAGCCGATGAAGGCCCGCCTTTTGGTGCTGCGGTATTTTGACGGGCTGACGGAGGAAAGCGTTATGGATTTTATAAACGCGAGCCGGAATACCTATTATGCGTGGAAAAAGGACGTCCTGGACACCGTTGCATTCCATGCTGCGCAGAAAGGGCTTTTATAGATAAAATTTGCATTCAAATGCAGGGCAAAATGGCTGAAAACCGTTGATTTTCAAGGGTTTTCGGCCATTTTTTGTTTTGAAAATGTCTGGTATAGTCAGGCCTGCACAAAAATGGAAAAATGGTATGCAGAAGGAGGAAAAGGGGCGGAGGTGACAGCGTGAAATACCGCAAAAACAGCGTGCCGGGGAAGCAGCGCGGCAAAAAGTACAGCGAAGCCGTGCGCACGGCCTGCATGTGCGACCTGCTTGTGATGGACAACCTTTCGGACGTGGCAAAGAAGCACGGAGTGCCGGAAAGCACGCTGCGCACCTGGAAGGCAAAAGCGGAAAAGCTGGGGCCGGAGGGTGAAAAGAGCCTGTGGGCGCAGGCACGGGACGAGCAGGTGAAGCAGATCGCGTTGAAGGCGGCACAGGGCGCAAGGCTTGGCACGGAGCTGATCGTCCACAGGCTGGAAGCAGGGCAGCGGAACATGCAGCGCTGCGACGAGATAGACCGCATTCTGCTGGGCAGCGAAAAGAGCGAGGGCCTTGTGCTGTGGGGAGACACGGCGGTGGACGAGCAGCGCCAGCGCACGAAGCTGGGCAGGGAGCTGGAGGAACGGCTGCGGGACGAGCGGCAGCAGCGCGACCGCATCATCCCCGGGGATTTTGCGCTGGCGAATATGACGCGGACGCTTACCAGCGTATCCGCAAAGGGCGCGGGGGAGCAGGGCGCGGCGCAGGCAGGCGGGAAACGGTATGAAGATTATCTGGACCAGCTGGCGGGAGACGAATGGTAAATGGCAATCAACACAAAAAAGTACATCGAACAGTTTTTGCAGATACGCACCAAAAGCGCCGAGGTGGTGCCGCTGCGGCTGAACGCACCGCAGCAAAAGCTGTATGCCGCGCTGGCGGCGCAGGCCCGTGCGGGGAAGCCTCTGCGCGCCATTGTTCTGAAGGCGCGGCAGATGGGCTTTTCCACGCTGACCGAGGCAATGATATTCAAGAGGACGGCGACGCGGAAAAACGTGCGCAGCGGCATTGTGGCGCACGACGAGGATGCAACAAACAACCTGTACCGCATGACAAAGCTGTTTTATGAGCGCCTGCCGGAGCCGATGCAGCCGCAGCGGCGGGCGCTGAACGCGCGGGAGCTTGTTTTCAACGATGCGGAAGGGCACGGGCTGAACAGCTCTATCCGCGTAATGACGGCGGGCGGCAAGGGTGTGGGACGCTCGGAAACCTTCCAGAACCTGCACCTTTCCGAGGTTGCGTTCTGGCCCGGGGATAAGCTGGGGACCTTCACCGGACTGATGCAGGCCGTGCCGGACAAACCGGAAACCATGGTGATCGTGGAAAGCACGGCAAACGGATTTGATTTTTTCAAGGACCTTTGGGACGCAGCGGTGGCGGAACGGAATGACTTTATACCCGTGTTCTGCGCGTGGTGGGAGCTGCCGGAATACAGAAGGCCGTGCGGGGACGGCTTTATGCTTACACCGGAGGAAGAAAGGCTGGCCGCGTTGTACGGGTTGGACCACGAGCAGCTTGCGTGGAGGCGCTGGGCCATTGAAAACAACTGCGGCGGAGACGTTGAGCTTTTCCGGCAGGAATATCCCGCATGCCCGGAGGAAGCGTTTTTGAGTACAGGCTCCTGCATATTCGACAAAGCGGCGTTGATGGCGCGGCTGCAGGCGCTGGAGCCTCCGCTGCGCCGTGTGCGGTTTGAATACGCCGAGCGCGGAGGGCTTTTGACGCTGGTTGGCGCTGTGGACGACAAGGCGGGGCCTGTGCTGATCTACCGGGAGCCGGAGCCGGGCAAGCCCTATGTGCTGGGCGGCGACACGGCCGGGGACGGGAGCGACAATTTCACCGGGCAGGTGCTGGACAACACCACGGGCGGGCAGGTGGCGGTGCTGAAGCAGCCGTTTGACGAGGACGAATATGCGCGGCAGATGATGTGCCTGGGGTATTTTTACAACACGGCGCTGCTGGGCATCGAGGCGAATTTTTCCACGTTCCCCATCAAGGAATGCACGCGGCTGGGATACCCGCGGCAGTACGCCAGAGAACTGACGGACAGCTACACGCAGCGGCTTGAACGGCGGTACGGCTTCCGCACCGACCCGAAAAGCCGCCCGCTTGCGATTGCGGAGCTTGTGCGGTACGCCCGGGAGCATCCCGAGGAGCTGCGGGACGCGGACACCATCCGGGAAATGCTGGTTTTCGTAAAAAACGAACGCGGCAGGCCGGAGGCGATGCAGGGAGAGCATGACGACCTTGTGATGGGGCTTGCCATTGCACACGCGATACGCGGGCAGCAAAGCTGTTTGCCGGAGGAAAGCGGAAACGGCGCATACGCGGAGGAATGGGGCGGGGACGGCGGAGACGCTGATTTTTTGGATTGGAGTGGTTGACGTGTTTATAAGCAAAAAAGACTTCGACGCGCTGTGTGAGAGGGTGCGAAAGCTGGAAGATGCGGAAACGGCACGCGCGGAGGATCTGCGCAGGCAGGAGGAATACGAGCGCAGCATGCAGCGTCAGTTTGAAAACATGCTGGCCTACGACGGCAGCGACCAGACGGCACGAGGTGACGAATGATGCGGGAGGAAATGACGCCGCAGCGTGTTTGGCAGGAGTTTACAAGGGCGCAGAACTTCAACAACGCGATTGAGCTTTACGAGACCGTGGAGCAGAACGAGGATTTCTATATCGGAAACCAGTGGCGCGGCGTGAACGCACCGAATCTGGACCATCCCGTGATGAACATGCTGTGCCGGGTGGTGAAGTTCTTTATTTCGTCGGTGATGAGCGACGATATCGGCATATCTGTTACGGATTTCGACGAAAGCAGCGCCATGAAGCCCGTGCTGGATATGCTGGGCGTACAGTTCGACCAGATCATGGAGGGGTGCGGGTTCAAACGCAAGGCGCGCGAGGTGATACGCAATTCCGCCGTGGACGGGGACGGCTGCATGCACTTCTATTTCGACCCGGAGGACGACATGCAGGGCGCGTCGGGTACAGCGGAAGCCTTTCGCTTAACACCCACGCCCGGACACATTGAGGCGGAGATCATCGAGAACACGAACGTGCATTTCGGCAACCCGCAAAGCGGAGACGTGCAGCGCCAGCCGTATATCCTGCTGAATTTCCGGCGGCTGGTGGAGGAGGTGCGGAGGACCGCGCGGGAGAACGGCGGCGACGCGGATGCAATACAGCCCGACGAGGACGCCTATAAGCACGGGGACGCACCGGAGGAAGGCAAGGTCACGGTGGTGCGGCGGTACTGGAAGGAAAAAGGCAGGAATGGCCGGAAAACCGTGTGGTTCTGTGAAATGACGGCCGGCGCCGTGGTGCGCGGACCGACCGATACGGGCTATTCGCGGTATCCCATCGCCTTTATGCCCTGGGAAAAGGTGAAAAACCAATACCACGGGCAGGCGGCTATTACCGGGATGATACCAAACCAGATCTTTGTGAACAAGCTGTTTGCCATGGCCATGCAGCATGTGAAGCAGCTTGCGTTCCCGAAGGTGATATACAACCGCAACCTGATGGCAGGCCGGAAATGGAACAACCGGGTGGGCGAGGCCATTGGCGTGAACGGAGATCCGAACGTGGCGGTGGCAACGGGGTTTCGTGCGCCGGACATGTCGGCGCAGGTGCTGGTGATGATCGACAAGGTGATCGAATACACGCGGGACACCATGGGCGCATCCGACGCGGCGCTGGGCAATGTGACGCCGGACAACACGTCCGCCATTATCGCCGTGCAGAAAGCGACAAGCATGCCGCTGGAGCTGCAGCGACAGGACTTTTACTGTTTTGTGGAGGACAGCGTGCGCATCTGGATGGACATGATGGCGCAGAACTACGGCGTGCGGATGGTACGGATGAAGGCGCCGGAGGCGGAGGCGGAAGCCGTGCCTGCGCTGCCGGACAGCATGGGCGCCGGGATGCTGCCGCAGGCAGCGGGCGGCGCGCCCGGTATGGCCGGGGCAATGCTTCAGCAGGCGGTGCCGGGGCCTGCAAGCGGCATTCCGGTTTTGCGCAGCAAAATGGAGGGTGATTTAAGCCCGGCAAGGGAAGATGCTTATGAAACGGCGCCGTTCAATTTTTCGCAGTTGAAGGGCATGAACCTGCGGCTGAATGTGGAGGTTGGCGCGGCCACGTACTGGAGCGAGCTTATGCAGGTGCAGACGCTGGACAACCTGTTTGCCAAAGGCGTACTTTCCGACGCGGTGACGTACCTGGAAAATATGCCGCGCGGCTATATCCCGGGGCGGCAGGAGCTGATCGACGCGCTGAAAAAGCGCCAGCAGGAGATGGAGGCCGCGCAGATGGCCGCTGCACAGGCGGCGGGAGCGCCAACAGCGGGAAGCGGGGTGACGTTAGGATGAAATGTCCCGAATGCGGCGCGGATGGGCGTGTCTGCCATGTGAAGGAGGACGCGCCGGGCGGTGTGGAGGTTACATACCTGTGCCCAAACAGGCGGTGCAGGCTGTACGGGCAAGACTGCGCCGTGGAAACACTGGCACAGCCGCAGAGCGACCCCGAAGAAAAGGTATAAACGGCCGACGGGGGCCGGGTTTTTCGAGCCGGGGCCACAAGCGAGCAAAGCGAGGTTGGGGGGTGAGAAAATGTTGCCCCCGGCGGGGGCAATAACCGGCAGCCCGGTTTCGCCGCAGGCGAAATGGAGGGCGATTTAAGCCCGACAAGGGCCGTTTACATAACACGGGCCGACCAAGCCCGGGGAGGAAAAGCAATGGATGAAAACATGGCGGCGGACGTCCTGACCGGGACAGACGCCAGCGCGGAAGGCGCAGATTTTGACGGCCTGTTTGACATGGACGGCGGCGAAGTGACCGCGGAGCCGCAGGAAACGGAAGGACAGGAGGGCGCAGCGGAAACGCAGGAGCCGGAGGCCGACCCAGCCGAAGGAACCTGCGCGGACGCACAGCCGGGCCGGCAGGAGCAGCAGGGGGCGGAGCCGAAGTACAAGGTGAAGTTCTACGGCCAGGAGCAGGAAATGACCGTTTCCGAGCTTGTGGCGGCTGCCCAAAAGGGCCTGGATTACGACAACGTGCGCGCGAGGCTGGAGCAGGCGCAGCAAAGCGCGCCCGCCGTGCAGCTGGTGGAGCGGTACGCCGCGGCCAACGGCATGACGGTGGAGCAGTATCTGCAATTTGCAAACCAGGGCTTTGAGCAGCAGGCCGTGGCGCAGCTGGTTGCGCAGGGCGTGCCGGAACCGGCCGCAAAGGACCTTGTGGCCGAACGCCTGCGGCTGGACCGCGAACGGCGCAGCATCGCGCCGCTGGCCGCGCAGCAGCGGGCACAGCAGGAGCAGCGGGAAAAGCTTTCCCCCTGGATGGAGCTGCTGCGGGAGTATCCCGGCACGAAGGAGCTGCCGCCCGAGGTGGCGCAGCGCGTGGCGGCCGGGGAAACACCGCTTGCGGCGATGCGGGCCTTTGAGCTGGCGCAGATGCGCGCACAGCTTGCGGCGAAGGACGCCGCGCAGAAGAACAGGCAGACAGCGCCGGGCAGCGCGGGCGGCCTGGGAGGCAAAGAGAGAAAAGACGATTTTGAAGCCGGATTTGACGCGGGCTTCGATTTTTAAGGGAAGGAAGATTGAACTATGAGCCAGACTGTAAACCTTGATACAAAGTACAGCAAAAAGATAGACCAGGCGTTCACCATCGCCAGCCTTTTGAAAGGGCGGCTTTCGGCGGAAAACGAGTTTGTGGGCGCGCGCACGGTGCGCATCCACAACATCAACACGGTGCCGTTGAACGACTACAACCGCGGCGCATCCGCAAACCGCTACGGCGAGCCGGCCGAAGTAGGCGACACGGTGCAGGAGCTGACGATGACGCAGGACAAGAGCTTTTCGGGCGTGATCGACAAAGGCAACAACATGGACCAGAGCATCAACAAAGCGGGCAAATTCCTGGGCGTGGAAATGAGCGAGGAAGTTATCCCGGCGTATGACAAATACTGCTTTGGCCGTTTGTGCACGCTGGCGGGCAAAATTATGGGCAGCGCGGACGCTGTGAGCGGCACGAACGTGATCAAGCGCATGAGCGCGGCGCGCAAGTGGATGCTGGACAGAAAGGTGCCGCTGAAGGGCCGCACCTGGTATGTGCGCAGCGACGTATTCACCGCGCTGGTGGAATGCGACCAATTCAAGAACCTGGAAAAGCTGGGAACGAAGGCCGTGGCACAGGGCCAGGTGGGTGAGCTGTTCGGCGCGCCGGTTGTGGAGGTCCCGGAGGATTATTTGCCCGCAGGCGTGAATTTCATTCTGCTGCACAAGCGCGCGGCGACTGCGCCGGAGAAAATCCACGACTGCAAGACGCACATTGACCCGCCGGGCATTTCCGGCAATCTGGTGGAGGGCCGCTTCTACTATGATTTGTTTGTGTACGGGCACAAGGCGGACGGCGTGTATGTGGACGTTACCACGGGCGGCAGCGTTACGGTGCTGGCCGCGCCGACGATCGCCAAGGCAGGCGGCGCGATTACTGCTGCAGAAGGAGCGACGGCATACTACACCACGGACGGCACCGACCCGCGCTACAGCCTGACGGCCAAAGCGGGCACCGCGCCCGCGGGCGGCAAGGGCGTTGTGGTGAAGGCGTACCAGGTGAAGGACGGCGCGTTCCCGTCGCCCGTGGCCACGCAGGAGCTGACGTCCTGACAGGAGAGAAAACAGAGAGAGGCCCCGCGCTTGCGGGGCCTTTTTTGAAAGGAGCGTGTTTTGCACTTGACTGCAATGGAGATATTCACCACGGCGTGCAGCTACATTTCGCAGACCGTGGAGGACAGCGAGGATATTACAGGCTTTGCGCCGGCGTGGCTGAACGTGCTGCTTGCCGAATGCCTGGAAACGGAAAACACACTGCGGCGTATGGACGGGCAGGCAGAGCTTGAGGAGGCCCCGCGCGTAAGCGGCGAGACGATGAGCATGGAAATACCGTACCACGACGCGCTGACGCGAATCGCGCTGCCCTACGGCCTGGCAAGCGATGTGTACCGGGACGCGGACGACAATTACCGTGTGAAAAAGTTCCGGGATTTGTACATTGCCGCGCTGGAGGAAGCGGTGCGCGGAGAGGGCGAAACGGTGGTGGATGTTTATGCCTAAGCGCATCGTTGAAAATGAGAGTATCCCGGAGGTTTCCACCCGTGCCGTGACGCTGGAAAAATTCCGGGGTGTGGATTTGAGCAGCAGCGTGACGAACGTAGCGGCAACGCGCAGCCCGGCCGCGCCCAATATGATGCCGAGCGCGGACGGCTTCCCGGTGAAGCGTCCGGGCTGGCACGCGGTGCTGACGCTGGAGGGCGAGGTGCATGGAGCTTATACGCTTGTGAAAAACGGCACGGCGCACCGCCTTGTGCATGCGGGAACAACGCTGTACAAGGTGACGGTGGGAGAGGACGGCGCGGAAACGGCGGACGCGGTTTACACAGAGATGGCCGACCGGGAAAGCAGCGGCGTGCAGCTGAATGAAAAGCTGTGGCTGCTGGACGGCAAGACGTACCTTGTGTATGACGGGGAAACGGTACAGCCTGCCAGCGCTGTTGCGACGGTGCCGAAAATCACCATTGCGAAGGCGCCGAACGGAAAGAGCGGGGCAACCAGCTATTTACCCGTGAACCTTTTGACGGGCAAGCGGACGGACAGCTACCGGGGCACCGAGGAAACCAAAGTGGAAACCGTGTATTATTTGAGCTTTAACGCGCTGACGGATACGGCTGTGACGGCGCAGGTGCTGCAGGCGGACGGAAGCTGGGCCGCGAAGGCGGAAGGCACGGACTTCACCGTGGACCGGCCGCTGGGAAAGGTAACGTTTAAGACCGCGCCGGGGAAAAGCCCGGTGGACGGTGAGGACAACGTGCAGATCACTTACGAGGTGGCGGACAGGGCCGACACCATCAACAAATGCCGGTTTTGTATTTTATACGGCGTTGGTGGAGCGCTGGATCGTGTTTTCGCGGCAGGCAGCCCGGACGAGCCGAACGTGGACTACTGGAGCGAGTGGAGCGACCCCGCGTATTTTGGGGATGTTTCTTACAGTATCCTCGGGCAGGAAAGCAGCCCGATCATGGGGTACAGCGTGCTGGCCGACACGCTGGTGACGCATAAGCAGGGCGAGGAAAACGGCCGGAACGCCTTTGTGCGCAAGGGCGAGCTGGACAGCGACGGCTTTGCTGTGTTTAAAATCACCAATGTGATACAGGGCGACGGGGCCGTGGCGACGCGCAGCTTTGCGTCTTTGAACAGTGAACCGTTGTTTCTGACGGCGCGCGGCGTGTATGCGCTGACGCCCAGCGACGTGACCGGGGAACGGTATGCGCAGGAGCGAAGCTGGTACATCGGCGCGGTACTGACGCGGGAACAGGCGCTGGAAAAGGCGTGCGCAACGGTGTGGGGACGCTTCTATGTTCTGGCCGTGAACGGGACGCTGTACCTGCTGGACGGCGCGCAAAAGAGCTACGAGAGCAAAAACCCGTATTCGACCTATCAATATGAAAGCTACTACTGGCCGGGCATTCCGGCCACCTGCGTTTGGGTGGAAGCCGGTGCGCTGCGGTTTGGGACCGCGGGCGGTGAGGTGCGGGAGTTCTGGCCGGGGACGCTGGCCGGGCAGTACAACGACGGAGGCCAGCCGGTGACGGCATACTGGTGTACGCCTCTGATGAACCTGGGCACATGGTCCAACGTGAAAACCGTCACGAACGTGTGGGTGGTGGGAAAGCCGTACAGCCGAAGCGGCGGCGAGATGTATTTCATCACCAACAAGGACTATGAACGGCTGGGACGCAGCTACAACATTGATATTTTCGACTGGAACGACATCGACTTCAACCGGTTTACGTTCAACAGCCTGGACGGGCCGGTGGTGGTGCCGATGCGGAAGAAGGCAAAGAAAATACAGACGTTTCAGCTGAAGGTGGAAAATGCCCGTCCCAATGAGCCGTTCGGCCTGCTGGCAATACAAATCAATTTCAAAGTGGGAGGGCTTGTGAAAAAATGAGCTTTCAGGAACATAAGATCACAGAATACGCGGCAAGCATTGCCGCCCTGCCGGACAAGATAGAGAACCGGGCGGAATGGCTGAAAAAGCAATTCGACGCGCGCACGGACAGCGAGGTGAAGGACAAGCACAACGGACTGTGCGACGCGCTGGACGGCATGGAGCTGGATTCTGCGGTGAAAAGCACAGGAATAAAGGCCATACGGCTGAACGAGGACAAGCAGCTGGAAACGTCCGCGGACGGAAAAACCTTTGAGGCAACGGGCAGCAGCGGGCATCTGATACTTGACGCGCTGGGACAAGCGATGCCGCAGCGCGGCCGGATGCAGTTTGCAAACGCCACGGTATCGGACACGGGCGGCGTTACGGTGGTGACGGCGCAGAAGGGCGAGACGGGACCGCAGGGCGTACAGGGGCCGACCGGGCCGCAGGGACCGAAGGGCGTGCAGGGCGCAACGGGACCACAGGGAGCGCAGGGTATACAGGGGCCGAAGGGGCCGCAGGGAGAGACCGGCCCGGCAGGCCCGACGGGCGCCACTGGGCCGACCGGCCCGCAGGGGCCAAAGGGGGAAAACGGTGCGGACGGCACCAGCTTTACCGTAAAGGGTATTTATGCGACCCTTGAAGCCTTGCAGGCCGCGCACCCGACCGGAGCGGAAGGGGACGCCTGGGCAGTGGGGACGGCGGCGGCAAATGTTGTATATGTGTGGGATGTTGATGCTGCCGCATGGAAAAACCTTGGCAGCCTGCAAGGCCCGCAAGGCCCGACCGGCCCGCAGGGACCGCAGGGCGCGGCGGGAGACACTGGGCCGCAGGGCGCTACAGGACCCCAGGGGCCGGAGGGGCCGCAGGGACAAAAAGGAGACACAGGCGCGACGGGGCCGACCGGGCCGCAGGGCTTACAGGGGCCGCAGGGGGAACAGGGGCCGGTGGGACCGACCGGACCAAAGGGCGACCAGGGCGAGCCGGGCGTGGTGCAATCCGTAAATGGAAAGAGCGCGGCGGCGATATTACTGGACGCGAACGACGTGGGGGCACTTGCGCCCGACGGGGACGGCTCCAACGTAACGGCGGCTTTTACCGAGGCGGAGCAGGACGCGGATATTGCCAGCGGGGAAAAGCTGTCCGTGCTGTTCGGGAAGATCAAGAAGCGGTTTTCCGTAGTGAATAAGCTGGTGAATGGTGCGGTGTACCCTAACCTCGGAACAAACACCAACTTTCCCGATGCAATAAATCAGCGTGGGAAAACCACCTACACGGGCGACAACACATCACCCTACTGCATCGACAGATGGCGTATTTCAAATGGCACTACTTACACGGTAGGTACGTTCACACTTTCCGCTGCCACCTACGCAAACCGTGCATGCGGTATGTGGCAATCAAATGAAATGGGAGCGCACCAACTGAGTATTGGTGACGATATTACGGTGTCGATATATGCCAACGGAAAGCTGCATACCCCGACAATGAAAGTGATTGACCGCGATTTGTATGATGCTTTTGCAAACGTCCCTGCCAGCTATGATTGCGACGACTTTGAAATCGTGCTTTGTACCTATGCGGGAGACAACACTATGTATAACCTTGGCATTTATCCGAAGAAGCCTCTCACCGTCAATTATATTAAGTGGGAAAAAGGCAGCGTGGCCACGCCGTATGTGCCGAAGGGATACGGGGCGGAGCTGGCGGAGTGTTTGCGGTATTTTCAACGTGTTCATGCGGACTGGAGAATCTATCCTACATTGAAAGATATGCTCTATCGTTTTTCTCAGTCTACACTACAAGTTATGCGAATTAAGCCAACAATTTCGGCTCATGGTACGCCATATACTTTTGGTTGCACAATTAACGCCTTAGATGCCCAGCCAATGGCCTTTACAGTAGAAACAAAAATAACTGAGCAAGGGCAAAATGCGGCCGCAGCGTCGATGTTAGGTTATTTTGATTTGTCTGCGGACCTATAGAGGAGGGAAAACAATGGATGAAAAGTATACAGTATATGTGCGAGCAGATGAAACGGGACGAATTGTAGAGGTAAACAGCATCGCGTTTATGGCTGACACGGCGGGCTGGACGGCTATTGATGAAGGGTATGGCGACAAATACCATCACGCCCAAGGAAACTATTTCCCGCTACCATTGTACGGAACGGATGGCTGCGCGAACTACAAGTTGGCAGACGGTACGCCAGCCCTACGCACAGAGGCGGAGAAGACGGCAGAGATCGCCGCGCGGCCCGCGCCGGAGCCGACACAGCTTGACCGTGTGGAGTCGCAGATTGCGTACACGGCCATGATGACGGACACGATGCTGGAGGTGTAACCAATGTTTGAGAGTATTAAAAAATGGTATGCCATGGGCCTGTGGAGCGCCGCACAGGTGCGGCAGGCCGTCATCAAAGGAGTTATCACGGAGGCACAGTACAAAGAAATCACCGGGGAGGCGGAAAGCGCATGATGATTTTTAAGGGGCGCAACCGTGTAACCTCCGGCTTTCGGCTGGCAGCACGGCCGGAGCACAACGGCATTGACCTTGTGGGTGACGACGATAAAACAGTGCATGCCGTCGCGGGCGGCACGGTGGGCTTTGCGGGTGCCGTGTCCAAAAGCGCGGGTGGCCTGACGTGGCAGTGGGGCTATTATGTGCGCATTGACGGAAATGATGGGCGCAAGTATTACTACTGCCATTTGGCGGCGGGCAGCCTGCGTGTACGGGCCGGGCAGCGGGTACAGGCTGGCACGGCGCTTGGCACGATGGGAAACACCGGGTACAGCTTCGGTGCGCACACGCATTTTGAAGTGCGTAACATCTACGGCACGCCGGTGGACCCGGCAGGCTATGCGGGCGTTCGAAACGCGGTTGGAACTTATACGGATGCAACGGACAAGGAGGACGACAACATGAAATTTCTGAAAGTAACAAGTGGCAAATGCGAGGTGTTCACCGCGCCCGATGTGAATGCGGTGGACAAGCTCTATAACGGCGGAAAGCTGACCGAGGGCGTGTGCTACCCGGTGCAGGCCGAGGTGGGCAGCTCCGGCGGATACAGCTGGGTTCGCATCTTCGTGGCGGGGGTGCAGTGTTACGCCGTGGTGCTGGCCGACCGCTGCCAGCTTGTGAAGCTCTCCCCGGGTGACGCGTTCGCGGCCTGCGTGGCGCAGGGAGGTGCGGGCGGCGGCACAGAGGAGCTTAAAGCGCAGCTTGAAGCAGCGAACGCCCGAGCGAATGCCGAGGCCCACCGCGCGGAGGAAGCGGACAAGCGCGCAGCCGAAGAAACGCAGCGCGCCGACCGGGCGCAGGCAGGGGAAGCGAAGGCAAACGAGCAGGCGGGCGAATATTTGCGGCGAATTGAATCGGCCAAAGCCGCGCTGGGAGGTGCAGTATGATGGAGACGCTGAACAAAATCAAGCTGGCTGTGGTGGGCATTGCCGGAGCTATTACGGCTGTATTTGGATGGATGGGCTGGCTGGTGATCGGCTTTGCAGCCTGCATGCTGCTGGATTGGATTACCGGGAGCGTGGCAGGCAGCAAAAAGGACGGCTGGTCCAGCGCCACGGCCCGCGCCGGGCTATGGCATAAAGGCGGCATGCTTGTCGTGGTTGTGGTGGCCGCAGCGCTGGATGGCCTGCTGGGAATCATCATCAACAATATCACAGCAATCAAGCTGCCGTTTGAATATTCGGTGCTTGTGTGCCCGCTGGTGTTGTGCTGGTACATCGTTACGGAGATGGGGAGCGTCTGCGAAAATGCGGCGGCGCTGGGCGCGCCCCTGCCAGGATTTTTGAAAAAAATCCTCGCTGTGGTGAAGAACAGCACGGAGGACGTGGGGGAAAGCCTGACGGGCGGAAAAACGGAATAAATACAACACAGGCCCGCCCGGCGTGATGCGGGCGGGCCGTTTTGGAAAGGAGCTTTTGAAAATGGCATACACGAAAGGAACAGGTAATTGGAAAGATAAATGGGGGGCAGCCACAGAAAAAGGCGCGCAAAGGACGCAGCAGGACCAAGCCTGGTATCAATCGCACAAAGAAATAGCAGATCAGGCGCGGAAACAGCTTGCAAACAACGGCGGCATGAGCGGCACGCAATTTGGAAGGAAACCGAGCGTGCCCAAATACATCGGGAGCACTTCCGAGGGCGGCGGCACAAGCGACACAAGCGACACAAGCGGTAATGGCAGTTACTCCGGTAGGCCAACAACGACATATGACCCAACGGCGCAGCTGAATGCATTCTATGCCCAGCAGCAGGCAGCGGCAGAAGAAGCGGCGCGGCGGCAGGCGGAAATTTTGCAGCAGCAGTACGAACGCCAGAAGGCGGCGGAGGCGGAGGCTCGGGCGAAACAGGAGGCTGCGGCCCTTGCGGGATACAATTCACTTCTGGACGCGGCCAAGGGCAGCTACGACAGCGCGCTGGCATTGCGGGAGGAAGGTTACAACAAGGCCACGGGAGACGTGAACAGCGCGACCGAACGTGCCATGCAGCAGGCATACATTGCAAACCAGATGCAAAACCGTAACCTGGGCCAGCAGCTGGCCGCGATGGGACGCAGCGGCGGCGCGAGCGAAAGCACAATGCTGGGCCTTGCGAACGAATACGGGAACGCCCGCGGGGAGCTGGACCGGAGCAGGAACGACCAGCTTGCCACGCTGGCCGCGCAGCTGGCCGAGGGGAAGGCGAGCGACCTTGACGCATACAACCAGGCAAAGGCAGCCTATGACAAGGACTATCAGGACCGGCTTGCAGACCTTGCCGCGGCGAGCCTGGACCGTCTGCTGAATTACGACAATACATACACCAGCGGATTGACACAGATTGAGCAAAACAAAGCGCAGACGCTGGCGCAGATTCAGGCGGCACAGAACCAGGCGCTGATGGAAGCGCAGCAGGCGCTTGCCGAGCAGCAGGCGGCGGCGCTTTATAGGGCATACGGCGGCGGGGGCACAAGTGAAGGAAGCCTAACAACACAGCCTGCTGCGTCCAACAATGAGCAGAATGATAATACTGCCGCGCAAATTCGGGCCGCTGCAGCCGCCCGGGCCAGATATGAAGCAATTAAAGACGAACAGGCCGAAGAACGGCTAACGGGTATAGCGCAGGGCACGGAGATGGCGCCGAAAAATTCTCAAAATCCTCTTTTGAATTGGTCCCCGAAGAGTTTCCCGGGCTTGACGATTCAGTGATATATAAACACATGGAGGAATGAACCGTGACGAAATGGAACCTTAAGAACGCGAGCGAAAAAGAAAAGGAGATATACCGGCAAGAATTTGAAAAAGTATATCAGAAAGAGCTACAACGCAGAACTCCCGTTGTACCAGCATCAAAAAGTGTATCGGTCGATACACCTAAAACAGCTGCGCAGAAACAGAACAGGGCCGCCGTGAAAAGCGGCGGCCCTGTTCTGATGCCTATGGCGCAGAAGGAAAGGCAGAGAGAGGCACAGCAGAGAACCGCGCAGCAGTTTCAGCAGTTCGGCATGGACCCAACGGCGATTGTCGGGCAGCAAATCGGGCAGTGGGCAGGAGATGTTCTGCACCGAAAGGCGGCGGAAACGGGCATTGACCCGGGAAAATCCAAGGCGGCATACATTGCCGAAAAGGCCCTGGGCGGCGCAGCGACAAGCGTGGAGGGAACCTACAACAATATTCTGGACAACGCCCGCGCACAGGTGAACGCGCAGCTTACCAACGGCTATGTGACGGACACGGGCGTGAATCTGCGGGACATGCAGAACTTTTGGGCGGCGGTGTTCGGCGGGAAGCATGCGCAGTATGCCCAGGACACGCAGGCGGCGGACAAAGCCGTGGCGGAGCAGCTTCCCGCTGCCGCCGACCGCATGCGCAGCACCAAAGCGGCGGAGTATGCGCAGGGGCTGGATGAAAAATACGGCGCCACGGGCCTGTGGAAGGTGGGCGGCGACCTTGCGGCGGGCGTTGGCGGGATGTTGCCAAGCATCGGCGTGAATGCTGTGACAGGCGGCACGCTGGGGCTGCCTTATATCATGTCCTCCGCCGCAGGAAACGCGGCGGCCCAGGCGCGGGCCTATGGCGCGGACGAGGACACGGCGCTGGTGTACGGCCTGCTTTCGGGCGCGACGGAGGGCGCGACAGAGAAAATCGTGGGCGGTATTCCCGGTCTTGGCGGCGGCTGGATGGACAAAGTCATCCAGCGCGTTGCGGGCAGCAGCGCGGGACGGAGGGCCGTGAAACGGCTGTCGGACGTTTTCGGTGAGGGCCTGGAGGAAGCGTTGAGCGAGCTGATCGGCTCGCAGCTGGAAAAGATGTATCTGAACCGGGAGGACTGGCGCAGCGGCGGAGAGATTGCGCAAGACACGTTGTATTCGATGCTGCTGGGTATGCTTACCAGCGCGGCGATGAACGCGCCGGGCGATATCCGGACGAGACGCACCGGGGCAAAAATAAACGCCCTGGGAGGAGCAAACGACGTGATCAGCGAGGGGCTGCGCGCGCCGGCGGACGGCGACGTGGACGGCAATGTGGACAGGCTGAGCCTGGCGGCAGAGCTTGCCCGGCGTGCGACGGACGGGGCAAAGCTGTCAAACGCCGACCTGGGCGAGCTGTACCAGATGAACGCGCGCACGGGACAGCAGCTTTTTACACTGCCGATGCTGGAACAGCGGGCCGACCAGCGGGCGGCGGAGGCGGAAGCGGCACAGGATGCAAAAAAAGATGCGGCAAGCGCCATCAAGACCGACTATGTTGACGGGAACCCCGTCTCAATCGGTGACGCTGCCACATCTTTGAACACTATTATACCGCAGAAACAGGGGGATTCCAACCCTTTGCCTGTTATCCGGATGCCGATGGCACAGCAGGCTATGCCAGCTTCTAAAGCGGAAGCAAAAGCCACGAATGCGCAATTGCTGGAAAAACTGCGCGGAAGCATCCCGGAAATACAAGGGATGCAGCCCGTAGCTGAAATCACAGGAAAAGAGTTTGCAAAAAACACCGAAAAGAACCTTGTGCAGCAGGTGGGCGATTACTTCCGCACGCTGGGAAACAAGGTGTTCCGGCGTGGACTTGGTGAAGTGGTTTTGGATGAACGGGGCGTGAAGGATAGCATGGCGCACGGCATTGGGCGGAGAAAAGCGGCAGCTTTTGCAGCTGTGCCGCAGGTAATCGCGCAGGGACGGCAGATCGACACACAGCAGAACTGGAAGGGAAGAGGCTATGATACGCTGGTTTTCGCTGCCCCTGTGAAAGTAGGAGCCGACACAAATTATATTGCCGCCGTAGTGACTAAAAGCACCGAAAACAATAGATATTATTTGCATGAGGTCGTGGACCAGAACGGAAATATTATTTATCAAAAAAAAGATGCGGCCAACGCCATCAAGACCGATTCCGTCACAGGCGAACCCGCTTCAATCGGTGGCGCGACCACATCTCTTGATAATATTGTACCACAATCCGGCGAAAATGCAACAGACGGCGGGCGTTTTCTGCCGCCTGTGGCGGGAGACACGGCCCAAAGCGGCGCCCGGCGGAACGCAGAAGCCGATACGCCCGGCGTTATACTTCCGCCCATGAAGGGAAAGCCGGACACGACAGCGGCGCCGGGGGACGGTTTGCAGTTGAATGCAAACGCGGAAAAACCCGGCACTGCCGCAGGCAATGAAAAATCAAAGCGCATCCAAAACAGGCGGGAAAACGCATTTGTGGACCGCGTAGGCGATGCATTGAGCGTGCCGAAGGGCGCGCGGCGCGAATACCTGAAACCGCTGGCGGACGCTATGGCCGCGGAGATTAAGCAAAACGGCAGGGTAAGCGAAGCCACGGCTTCGGAGGTGTTCAATGCGGCGTATGACCGCGGCATTATGGTGATGGACGAATACTACAACCAGTACAAGGAGCTGAAAGACGAGCTGCGGGGCAATGCACTGACGCTGGACAGCGAGAGCCGAAGCAGCCGGGAATACAAAGACATGCGGACGCAGTATTTTGGAGACTTGAAGCTGACGAACGAAGGCGGCACGCCTATCGACGTGAAATACGCGGAGCTTGCCGAAAGGTATCCTGAATTGTTTGACGCAGAGCTCTCCGCACCGCTGGACCAGCTGGAGCGCATTGGTGAAGTGGCGCGCAGCATTCGGAAAACGGGCGTTGAACTGGACGCTTATTATGGGGACGATGCCGCCGATTTTAAGGCCTATGCACGAAACGGTTTTGACGACGCCGTGGAGCAGCTGACACGGGATGTAAAAGGCGTGCAGCGGTATGAAGCGGACCAGGCGGCGCAGCGGCAGGCACGGGAACAAAAAACGAGCGTGCCGGCACCCGTGAGCACCGATGCGCTGAAGGCCGCGTATGAAACGGCCAAACGGCTGCGCCGCCAGGCTGATAAGATCACTGCAAACGAGCTTTTAACAGAGCAGGACAGCCGGACGGTGGACAAGCTGCTGCGCGGCGATATCGACCCGGAGGACGTAAAGGGAGAAAACCGAGGCGGTATTCTGCGTGTATATGCCGCAAAGAAAGCCGTGCAGGACAGCCTTGCGCCTGTGAAGGAATACAACGCGCAACGGCGCGCGGGACTTGCGAGCGAGGCGGCACAGGACATTGCCAAAAGCGACGCCTGGAAGGACAAGCCGGGAGGGCTTTTTTACAGCACTGAAACGATGGAACGCAACATGCGGGACATTGTGCCGGATCGCACGGAGGCGCGGGCGCTGACGGAGAAGTATTTCACGCCCGTGCACGCGAACGAGGCGAAGGCCACGCGCTGGAAAAACGAGCAGAGGGCAAGAATTGCTGCGCTGAACCTGACACAGGCCGAAAGCGAATATTTGCAGGTATACGGCGAGTTGCAGGGCGCGGAGGCGGCTGCGGCGATGGGAAACAAGCGCAGCGAAGCGGAGCTTGAGCTTTTGAGCCGAACGGCGGAGGAAATGCGGAAGAAATACGGCAGCCAGCTGGACATGGACAAGATCGACCGCGGGCTGGAGCTGTTCCGCAAGGAATATGACGCCATTTTTGAGCAGATGAACGAGGCGTATATGCGGAACGGATATGCGCCTGTTGAGTACAGAAGCGGTTACTTCCCACATTTTACGGACAGCCAACCGGACGGCCTGCTGAACAGAATAGCCGAAAAACTGGGCTGGAACACGCGCAAGGACGAACTGCCGACCGACATTGCCGGGCTTACGTATACTTTCCGCCCGGGCCGGAAATACAACCCGAACGCAAAGCAGCGCACGGGATTTGAAACAACCTACGACGCGCTAAAAGGGTTTGACCGTTACATCGAAACCGCCGCAGACGTGATTTTTCACACAGAGGACATCCAGCGGCTGCGCGCACTGGAGGACGCTGTGCGCTTCAAAAACAGCGAAAAGGGCATCAAGCAGGAGGTGCAGGACATCCGCGCGGACGAAAGCCTGACGGAAGAACAGCGGGAATCGCGCGTAGCGGAACTGTACAGCAAAGGCAAATCGCATTTGAGCCATTTTGTGCAGGAGCTGAACGAATACACGAATAAGCTGGCAGGGAAAAAGAGCATCCACGACCGGGGCGTCGAGGCGGACGCGGGACGGGGCATTTACCAGATGATGTCCAACCTTGAAAACCGCGTTGCGGCAAACATGGTGGCCGTCAATCCGGGCAGCTGGCTGACGAACTTTATCCCGATCACCCAGGCAAGCGCCGAATGCAGCACGGGAAGCCTTGTGCGCGCTGCACGGGAGACAGCAAAAGCCTACTACAAGGACGACGGGTTTGCCGACACAAGCGTGTTTTTGACGAACCGGCGGGGAAGCAGCCCGTTGAGCATGACAAAGCTGCAGAAGCTGAGCGAGACCCTTACGAAGCCGATGGCGTATATCGACGACTTCACAAGCAATGTCGTGACACGCGCAAAATACTACGACAACATCAAGGCGGGAATGGATGCATCCAGCGCCATGCAGGAGGCGGACCGATACGCGGCAAGTTTGGTGGCGGACCGGAGCAAAGGCGCGCTGCCGACCGTGTTTGAACGCAAAAACCCGCTGACACGGCTGCTGACGATGTATCAGGTTGAAGTAAACAACCAATTGCGCCACCTGTTCAAGGACCTGCCCGACGACTTGAAAGAAAAAGGCATAGCCGCGCTTGTTGCCGGGCTGATGAAGTACACGATCGGGGCGTATTTGTTCAATGACCTGTATGAAAAGCTGGTGGGCCGACGCCCGGCGCTTGACTTCTTGGGCATTGCGAACGAAGCCGTTGGAGATTACACAGGATACCAGCTGCCGAATACGGTGGACGCGGCGCAGCAGCTTATAAGCGGCGAAGGTGTGGATTTTACCACACAGCGCAAGGGCGCGGTACAGGCAACGGCTTCACTGGCGGAAAATGTGGCGCAGGAGCTGCCTTTTGTGGGAGGTGTATTAGGAGGCGGCAGGGTGCCCATCAGCAGCGCGCTGCCGGACATGGGGAATCTGGTTTCCAATGCTGTGGGCTTGGCGAGCGGCGAAAAAGACGCCGGACGCGCGCTGCAAGGCATCGGAAAGGAGTTGGCAAAACCCGCGTTTTATATCCTTCCCCCGTTGGGTGGCGGCCAACTGAAAAAAGCCTTTGAGGGCATCACCACTGTGGCGAATGGCGGGCAGTTCGGATACGACAGCCAGGGAAGGGAAACAATGAAGTTCCCGGTGGAGAATCCGACGCTGGGAACATACGCACAGGCGGCGCTGTTCGGGCCGTACAGCCTGCCGATGGCGCAGGACTATGTTGACAGCGGGTTCCGGGCCAAAAGCGCAAAGTATACGGAAGCATACCGCGCGGCCACGGGCGCAGGCGTTGAGGGCGAAAAGTTTAGGGCGATGATGGACGCGATGGACGCTGACGGAAACGGCACGCTTTCGGCCGGCGAGGTGACGCAGGGACTGGAAGGCCACGGGCTGACGCCGGAGCAGAAGGCGGCGGTGTGGCAGATTTATGCCTCTGACGAAGCCAAGGCAAAATACAAAGCGGCACAGGCAGTGGGCGCCGGAGAGCAGTATATTTTGATGCTGCCCATGCTGGACGCGGATAAAAACGGAAGCGTTTCTACGGATGAACTGTATGCCGCAATGGATAGCCAGGGCCTTGACGCAGGACAGCAGGCTGCGCTTTGGTATGCGTATGCGGGCAGCGGGCAACGGATGAAATACGAAAAAGCCGAGGAATACGGGCTTGGCCGTATATATGCGGAAATGCTGCGGTATGCGGATACCAATAACAGCGGTACATTGAACAAGGACGAACTGCGGACCTATCTGGACAGTACAGGACTGAACCGGGCACAAAAAGCGGTACTGTTTGAGTTGGCAAGTACAGCAAAGAACCCATATGAATAAGGCGTTTCCCGGCTGGCGTTTTTTATGTGATTGGAAGGGCAGACTAATCTTGAACAAGCCTGCCCGGCGTGGTATACTATGGGTGCGATGAAACGGAGGGTGATATGATGCTGACGAAAGAGGACTTGCAGGCGATTTCAGAGCTTATCAACGGGGCGGTATCGGCTTCGGAAAACCGCATAATGGCGTATATCGAAAGCGATGTGAAAAAAGAGATTCGCCAGATTGCGGATGGACATAAGCAGCTTGCTGAAAAAATGGACCGTATGGAGCAGAAAATCGACAAGATTCAAGACAGCGTGGACGAGATAAAAGGGGAACTTACCACGCAGGAAATGGTTATCACGCGGCGGTTTCGGGTAGAGTAATAAGCACAAAAAATGGCGGCCAGATATTTTTCTGGCCGCCTGTTTTTTTGTCTTGAAATAAGAAAAAATCAACGAAAACTGCGGACTAAATGCGGACCAAACGCACAAACCCGCATTATTACTAGGTTTTAATCGAGTTCGACTCTCGCCACTCGGACCACGGGTAAGTCCTTATGGGGCTTACCCGCT
>ENA-UOJP01001194-UOJP01001194.1-human-gut-metagenome-genome-assembly--contig:-C102-NODE-1194-length-34350-cov-39.787812_pt1 | contig 34350 bp, 40 predicted proteins | sample MGYA00242353_ERZ723900 | MGnify/ENA metagenome assembly ERZ723900
ACGGTGGTGTGAGAGGTCGGAAGGCGAAATAATCGCCTTCCTCCTACTCGATTTACGTCAATGTCACATTCTTATTGATGTCCAAAAGGATGTCCGGTAAAAGATGAGCCATAAAACTGTTACTCCACCGTAACGGATTTGGCCAGGTTTCGCGGCTGGTCCACATCCAGATGCTTGCCGATGGAAGCATAGTAGGCAATCAGCTGCAGGGCCACTGCAATGGGGAACACGGTGAAGCGGTCTTCCAAATCCGGAATCCGAAGTTCCATGTCAGCCACTCCGTCCTCCACCACAGACTGTTTCTTTGCCAGCAGGATAACGTAAGCGCCTCTGGCCTTTACCTCCCGGATATTGGAAATGGTCTTGGCAAAGACATGGTCCTGGGTGGCTATGGCGATCACAGGCACATTGTCGTAAATCAGGGCAATGGTTCCGTGCTTTAATTCACCGGCGGCATACGCCTCCGCGTGGATGTAGGAGATTTCCTTAAGCTTCAGGGCTCCCTCCAGGGAAAAGGCATAATCCAGGCCCCTTCCGATAAAAAAGGTGTCCCTCTCACGAATCAGGTGGCGCACAAAGGACTGAATAAATTCAGACTGTCCAATCATGATTTCCATGGCGGGTATGACGTCCATCAGGTCCTTCATGAATTCCCTGGCCTCATCGCGGCTGAATGCTCCCCGGACCAGAGCCATGCGGCAGCCAATCATGTAGAGGGCAGCCAGTTGGACGGAATATGCCTTTGTACTGGCAACCGCAATCTCCGGACCTGCATGGGTATATAATACGTAATCGCTTTCCCTGGCAATGGTGGATCCCTTTACATTGATAATGGAAAGCGTGGGAGAGCCAAGGCTTTTGGCCAGATTCATGGCGGCCAGCGTGTCAATGGTCTCCCCTGACTGAGAGATGACCATGACCAGGGTTTTGGAATCAATCAGCGGATCCTCATACCGGAATTCAGATGCAATGGACACAGTGACGGGTATCCGGAGCATTGGCTCCATCAGCGCTTTTGCCACCATTCCCGCATGCATGGCCGTACCGCAGGCAATGATGCGTACCTGGGTACACTCTGCGAATATGGAGTCCGGGATGCCGTCATCCCGGAAATCCGGCAGACGGTCCACCATCCTCGGAAGAATGGTATTCTTAAGGGCATCCGGCTGTTCGTGGATTTCCTTAAGCATGAAATGAGGGTATCCGTTCTTCATGGCCGCATCCATGTTCCAGCTGACCTCCAGTGTTTCCGGCTCCACGCGGTTAAAGTCCATATCATATACACGGACTTTGTATGGCGTCAGGCGCACGATGCAGCCTTCCGGGACCACGAAATACTCCCTGGTATAGGAAATCAGGGCAGTAAGATCTGAGGCTACAAGAGCTCCTGAGTGGGTGTGGGAAGCAACAAGGGGGCTTACCTTTCTTACGGCATATATCTCACCGGGACGATCCGCAAAAAGGATGCAGAAACCATAGGAGCCTCCCAGCATGCCTGTAAAAGCCGCGATTGCTTTCAGCGGATCCTGGCCGCATTCCCTGTAAGCAGAATCCAGCACAGCCGCGGCCACCTCACTGTCGGTCTGGGAGGCAAGACGGCCTTCCAGTTCATATTCCTGTGTAAGCTGGCGGTAATTCTCGATGATTCCGTTGTGAATCAGGGTTACCTGTCCGAAGCTGTGGGGATGCGCATTGGCGTCTGTCACACCTCCGTGGGTAGCCCAGCGGGTATGGCCGATTCCGCAGTGGGATATCTCGCCGGCTGATTTTACACATTCTCTTAGGGCGGCCACCTTTCCCACCTTTTTAATGGTCCTGACCAGGGAATCCTGATTGAAGTAAGCTATTCCGGCACTGTCATATCCTCTGTACTCCAGTCCCGCAAGTCCCTTTAACAATACATCCTTGGCCTCCAAGGGGCCTGTATATCCAATTATTCCACACATAATTTGTTCTGCCTTTCTTTGCTGGTTGCAGTTATTTTAACTGCGGTTGACGTTCCTGAAAAAGACAACAAAAAACCAAGCTGTCTTATACAGGCAGTTTTCAGCATACCATTTTTTAACCTTTTTTATCTGATTTCATTCATCCGGTCACGCTGGCTTTGTTTTGCAGTTACCCGCATATTTTCCAGTATGTAACACGCCCGGACAGCATGGGAGAGCACCCGCCGAATTTCTCGATTCTCTCTCCACCTCGTTAACCTTTCCACCGGCAGCAGACCTTCCTGCTGTTCACGTCCCCGGTAAAAGGTGCATGGCGCTTAGCTTTGCTATGAGTCTCCATCCCTCCTGTGATAGATTGTGAATATTATAGCTCACTCTATTTTATGCGTCAATCATAATTTGGGTGAGCAGTCCTGCCGGCCCCCTGCATAATCCCTGTTTTACGCGTTATTTTAAAGATTCTTTAAGACTTTTGTTCTATTCATTCTCCTGCCTGTGTGATATAATGGGGAACGGTGCAATTATATAATTTATGACTGACAACAGGACGCACAACATGAAAAAAGACGATTACATACTGCTGGTAAAAAAATATAAACGGCAGATTCTGCAGTGTTCAGCCCTGGCCGTGACAGTAATGTGCGCCTGCGGGATTTCCTATATGGCAGGACGATACAGCGGGAGACAGAAGGCACCCGCTGCTGCCGGCTCCGAGGGCGGAACTGAAGAAACCACCTCACAATACACAGACCTGCCTCCCGGCTCACCTTCCTTTCTCTTTCCGCCAGGCACGGCCTTCCGGGAAGCAACACCCTCCAATGTGGACATTATGGATTCCCAGGTGCTTAATCTGGCATATCTCTATGAGGACGGGGCAGACTCCACGGATCCGGCCGACAGCTATGCGGGCCGGCTCTATGATATGCTGGCCCTAAAGGATGCTTCATGGATATCGGGACTATATGACCTGTACAATTATACACCCCAGCAGCTCGCCTCCCTGTTGGGACTTCCGGATACAGCCGTCACTTCACCGTCCGGCATCATACCGGAGTTCCGCAACCTATCCGTGCGCTTTGTAAACAGCGGCTTACAGGAAACCGGAAGCACTTCCAACGCAAGGGAAATCATTTCCATCATCAATACCCTTCATTACTGCGGCGTGCTTAAAGATATGAAAACCATGGAGGACTGTGCGGACAAGCTGTGGAACGCCTCCCACAAGTACTCTGTGAGCATGGGTGATATTTATTACTGTGACGGCAGCTGCCTGTACGAAGCAACAGCCGGACAGCCAGCCGCAGACGAATCCGGTGCTAAAGGCGCCGGGGAGGCAGCGGCCATTGCCTCTGCCTCTGATACATCATACCCCGAATCCGCAACTTCTGATACAGCTCTGTCAGCCAACTCCCGGACATGTCCGGGCCATGTGGACTGCACGGTGCTGGCTGTGATCAAAGGCACTGCGGAGGCGGACAGCCTTTTCCGGGCAGCAGATTCCCTGGAGGCTGTAAAGACCTCCGGCTGGACTGGCTGGAATACCCACACCATGAACATGACAGGCGTTTTGCTGGCCCAGGACTGGTCTCAGGAATACGGACTTTATACAGTTGACTATCCGGTGAAAGGACTTTTAAACTCCCGGGAGATTGAACAATACATGGGGCTGGTTCCGGAAGACGCCAGCCAGCAGCGGAAGGATTTCGTGCGGTATGCCCTTACATCCGTAGGTAAGATTCCCTACTACTGGGGAGGCAAACCATCGGCACCTGGTTATACCGGCAACAGCTTCGGCTCTCTGACCGTACCGGATGAGGACGGCAGGATTTTAAAGGGACTGGACTGTTCGGGCTGGATAAACTGGGTATACTGGTCCGCCACGGGAAGAGGGCTGGGGGCCCAGAGCACCCGCACGCTTTTGGGCAGCGGTACGCCTGTGTCCAGGGATGAACTGCTGCCGGGGGATATCTGCATACGTTTCAATCCCATGGCGCATGTGGTGATATTCCTGGGTTGGACAGCAGAGGGGAATATGCTCTGTATCCAGGAGACCACGGGAAATTCCAATAATGTGGAAGTGGGAACCGTTACAAGTGACTGGGAGAGTTACCGGCGTATACTGGAATGATTTCGTATTAGGAACCAAATAGATAAAGAGGAGTATAATCATGAATAACAGAGAAAATGACGATGAACTGGAACGTATGAGGGCGCGTGCCAGAAGGGGCGGCGTCCGGCAGGGCGGCGGGGCATACCAGAGGCCTGCGCAGTCTGTCAGGGAGCGCAGAAGTACCAGGCAATCCTATGATGGCCGTGATGAGTATGACGAGGAGTACTATTACGGCGAGGAATACGGCGTGGAGGGGGACAGGCAGGTTGATTTCTCCATGGAGGATTATCTGGATGACGAACCTCCGGTGCCCTCCCGCCGTCTGAGGTCCTCCCATGGTTCGTCCGGTTCTGCAAGAGGGCGCCAGGCACAGTCCTCGGGAAGCAGGCAGGTACAGAGCGGGAAATCCCGCCAGGCGGGAAGCGCCGCCTCCAATCCGGACAGGGCCAGGGCGGCACAGACTGTTTCAAGGAATCAGAGACGCGCAGGAAACAGGCGGCAGGATACGATGGAAAGGGGCAGAGCATCCGCCGGATGGCAGCAGGGACAGATGACAAAACGACGTAAAAAAGGCAGATGGAAGGGGCTCCTTTTGCTCCTTCTGGCTGTATTCATAGGATATGGGGCATGGATGTTTCTTCACAGACCCACAGGATACTGGAATATAGCTGTATTTGGAGTGGACAGCAGGGATGGCAATACCAAGAACGCCCTGGCAGATGTTCAGATGATATGCAGCATTGACAGGTCCACGGGAGAAATCCGCCTTGTCAGCGTTTACAGGGATACCTACCTGAAAATCAATTCAGAGGGAAGCTATCATAAAATCAATGAAGCATACTTTAAAGGGGGACATAAACAGGCTGTGTCTGCCCTGGAGGAAAACCTGGATATCAAAATTGACGACTATGCCACCTTTAACTGGAAATCAGTGGCCGAGGCTATCAATATTCTGGGCGGCATAGACCTGGAAATCACGCCTGCGGAATTTAAGTATATCAATGGATTCATTACAGAGACCGTCAATTCAACCGGCATTGGTTCCTATCAGCTGGAACAGGCCGGGATGAACCATTTAGACGGCGTCCAGGCCGTGGCCTACAGCCGGCTGCGTCTCATGGATACGGATTTCCAGAGGACGGAGCGCCAGAGAAAGGTAGTGGAGCTTGCCCTGGCAAAAGCAAAGCAGGCTGATGTCTCAACGCTGACCTCACTGGCAGGCTACATGGTACAGGAGATTTCCACCAGCGTAGGAGTAGGCGATGTGCTGCCTCTGGCAAAGGATATTGGAAAATATCACATCGGGGAGACTGCCGGTTTCCCATTCTCAAGGCAGACCAAGAAAATCGGAAAAATGGACTGCGTGGTGCCCACCACCCTGGAAAGCAATGTAGTCCTTCTCCATCAGTTTCTGTACGGAGAGGAGACATCCTACAGCCCCTCTTCCTCTGTCAGGAAAATCAGCGCCCATATATCGGAAGAAACAGGTCTTTATGAGGAGGGCAAGGCGGCTCCTTTTGGAGGCGGTTCATCAGGAGGCGGTTCATCAGGCGGTAAGACGCCTGCCCAGAATGTGCCGGCGGAGACACCTCCGCCAGAAACAGCAGCGCCTGAGGAAACCACCCCGGAAAGTACAGAGGAGACGGAGGAGACCACCCAGGAGAGCACCGTGGAAACAGAGGAAACAGAAGAAGTGGGTCCGGGCGTCTCAGACAAACCCACAAAGGCTCCTGAGAGCACGAAAAATCCGGATGAGGAACAGGGCCCGGGAGCCGGCGGACCGGGCGGCAGCGGCGCCGGAGAGCCTTCCGCCAGCCATCCCACAAAGGCTCCTGAAACAGAGAAACCTGACTCTGGTTCCGGCTCCGGTTCTGACAGCACAAGTCAGGGCCCGGGAAGCCAGGGCAACGGCCCTGGTCAGGCCCAGTCAGACGCGGACGAGGGCGGCCCTGGTATGTAAAGCGCGCCCCGGCATAGAAGTAAAAGAGCAAAGTCAAAAGGATGGCCTCAGGCATTATTTCAACGCCTGGGGCCATCCTTTTATATTGCCGTCCAATATAGCCCGGAACATGCAGTCCTTGATATGAGGATTGTCCTCCTGCAGCTTATGTATCAGATCCTTAATGTACTGCCGCTTTGTGTATCCGTCCATGGGGCATGGATTCTTGCATACAGGAAGCTGGTACTTATTGCAGAACCCTATCACATCTGCCTCTGCGACAAAAATCATGGGGCGGATGACGGTCAGGTCCATGCGATCCAGATAGGTATAGGGTGAGAAGGAGTGGAACCTTCCCTCATAGAACAATGACATCATCATAGTCTCTATCACATCATCCCTGTGATGGGCATAGGCAATCTTATTGCATCCCATCTCCTTGGCCATTTCATTGAGAGCGCCTTTTCGCATCTTGGCACACAGGGAACAGGGATTGGTTTCCTTGCGGATATCAAAGAGCACCGCGCCGATTTCCGTGCGGATGACTTCATATGGAATTTCAAATTCCCGGCACAAGGCCGCCACCGGCTCCAAATTCATGCTGCCCAGTCCCAAATCCACGGTAATGGCGCACAGCTCATATTTTTCAGGGTAGAACCTCCTCAGATGATGAAGGGCATGGAGCAGGGTTAAACTGTCCTTTCCTCCTGACACTCCTACGGCGATGCGGTCGCCGTCCTGAATCAGCCCGTATGTATCAAGAGCCTGGCGCGTCAGGCTCAAAAGACGTTGCAATTTCATGTGGGTTCCAACTAATCCTTTCTGGTCATTATTTGCCGGTTCAATGCCTCCGGTCTTTCGTCTTTGCTCTTTGCCGGAATGCTGCACGGCTTTTTCTATTCTACCTGTCCACACACCTGGTTGTCAAGAAAAGTTAATTATGTTAAAATGGAGGGAGAATAAATTAAGGGTGATGATGAAATGATAAGTTATAAATATATAGTGTCTGACAAGCAGGGGCTCCATGCTACCAATGCCATGAGTCTGAGCAGGGCAGCCGCAGAATATGAGAGCCGGATAACCCTTACAGGCACAAAGGGTACAGCGGACTGTAAGAATGTCCTTGCTCTCATGAGTTTGGGCGCGGGGCAGGGAGAAAGCCTGGAGCTTACGGTGGAAGGACCTGACGAGAGCCAGGCCTCCGGTTTCTTAAAGGGGCTCATGCGCACCATTTTATAAACACGCTCTGACAGGCGCCCATGATAAAATCAACCCGTTTCCTAGCTGTTAGGAAACGGATTTACCGTAAAATCCCCTCTTGACAGGCTATAGTTAATGTCAAAGAACTGCTCTGCAGTTCAAATTTGGAAAGAGGGGTTAATATTATGGCAAGATTAGGTATTTCTATTTATCCGGAGCATTCCACAGAAGAACAGGACATAGCGTATATGAGAAAGGCAGGTAAACTGGGTTATAAGAGGATTTTTACCTGTCTTTTAAGTATTGGTGAAAAGAGCAGGGAGGAAATCATCGGACAGTTTTGCCGCCTGGCTGACGAGGCTCATGCCTGCGGCATGGAAATCATTCCGGATGTCAGTCCTGCTGTATTTTCAAGGCTGGGAATCTCCTTTGAGGACCTGTCCGTGTTCCGTGAAATGCATGTGGACGGCATCCGGCTGGACGAGGGATTTGACGGCATGAAGGAAAGCCTTATGACCTATAATCCGCAGGGGCTGAAGGTGGAGCTGAATGCCAGCACCAAGCTTGTTTATGTGGAGAACATCATGGATCACCATCCGGACCGTGAGAAACTGATTACCTGCCATAACTTTTATCCGCAGGCATATACGGGACTGAGCCTGAAGCATTTTAACAGGTGCAATGACAAGATGAAATCACTGGGCCTAAGGGTGGCTGCGTTTGTATCCAGCAATGCGCCCGGAGCTTACGGGCCATGGCCTTTAAACGAAGGGCTCTGTACCCTGGAAATGCACCGCGGCCTTCCTCTGGATTTCCAGGTACGCCATATGTTTGCCACCGGCATGATAGATGATGTGCTGATTGCCAATGCCTATGCCACGGACGAGGAGCTCAATGCCTGCGCGGCCGTCAATCCCAGCATCCTTACCTTCGGCATTGAACTGGAAAAGGAGCTGACGGACACCGAGCGGCAGATCCTGGACTATGAGCCTAAGCATGTGGTGAGAGGGGATATAAGCGAATACATGATCCGATCCACCTGGCCCAGGGTGACATTTGCGGATCAGTCCATTCCGGCTGCCAACACCAGGGACTTAAAGCAGGGCGATGTGGTCATTCTCAATGACGGTTACCTGAAATATAAAGGGGAGCTCCACATCGTCACAAAGGATATGCCCAATGACGGCCGCAAAAATGTGATTGGCCATCTTCCGGAATATGAACATGTGCTGTTAGACTATATCGAGCCATGGAAGGTGTTCGCATTCCGTATTGTATAAGACTGTAAGAGAGGAAGTTTAACCATGCAGAATAAAAGACAGGAGCAGCTGCTTGCCATATTATCAGAGCGGGGAGACTGGATGACCAGCCGGCAGCTGGCCGGCCTTCTGCAGGTGTCGGACCGGACCATCCGATCCGATGTGGAGGCCATCAATAAGCACACGGACCCGCCGCCTATCGAGTCCAATGTGCGTCAGGGATACAGGCTGTGCGGGGACGCGCGGCCTGCCTTGGCGTCCGGGGCAAAGACAAGGGAGGCAGACATTCCCCAGACTCCCGGAGCCCGCTGTGCATACATGATACAAAAACTGCTTTTTGAGGTAAAGGAGCTGAACCTTACCATGCTCCAGAGCCAGATCTATGTCAGCGGTTATTCTATTGACAATGATTTAAAGCGTATACGCAAGATGCTGGAGCCTTACGGCGGCCTTAAGCTGGTGCGGAATAAGGAATGCATTTCCTTAAAGGGAGACGAGGCCAGCAAGCGTCGTTTCTACCGGGATTTACTGGTGGCTGAGGTGCAGGAGAACTTCCTTAACCTGAACACCCTGGCTCATCTCTACAGAAGCTTTAACCTGATTGAGGTCAAGGATATTTTTGTGGATGTACTGGAAGAATATGACTATTCCATCCATGAGTCCATGTTTCCCATGCTGATTCTCCACGCTGGGACCAGCATTGAACGGATGAACTGCGCCAATTACATCAATATGGAGGAGGGGATGCAGGGGCTGGAGGAAACCATCGAGTACCAGATATCCCAGACCTTCTTTGAACGCATTTCCAAGCGGCTGCACATAACGGTCCACGACGGCGAGGTGGGCATGTTTGCCCTGGTAATCATGGGCAGACGGGCTTCCAATTACACCAGCGATTTTGTCAATTACAATGGAAAGTGGATGAATACCAAGAAGCTGGTAGCGGAAGCCCTGGAACAGGTCTATGCTCTGTTCGGCCTGGATTTCAGGCAGGACGCCGACCTGATGGCGGGGCTTAAGATGCATTTTCACGGACTCATCGAACGTGTTAAGAACCAGGTGCGGATGGAGGATGTGTTTGTGGAGGAAATCAAGCGCAAATATCCCCTTGTTTTTGAAATGGGAATCTATGTGCTGGAGTTTCTGGAACAGAGACTGGGACGGCCCATATCAGATGTGGAAAGCTGTTATATTGCCCTTCACCTGGGAGCTGCCAGTGAACGCATGAATTCCATCAGAAAATACAGGGCTGTGATGATTCTGCCTCATAACCAGTCCTTCTCCGACATGTGTGTGAAAAAGATATCCGACATGTTTCGTGAACGGATGGAGGTGGTAAAGGTATTCGGCTGGTTTGAGGAGGACGAGGTGTCGGCCCTGGACCCGGATTTGCTTCTCAGCACCTTTCCCCTGGAGCACGGACTGGATGTGGAGACAGTCTCCATCAACCTGTTTGTGGACTCGGAAACAGAGTCAAAAATCCTCCAGGCCATCAACCGCCTGGACAAAAAGGGGTTCCGGCTGGAATTCACATCCCATATCGGAAACCTGATACGAAAGGAGCACTACCACTCCCAGGTAGACATGGACCAGCCCGGAGAAATCATCCGCATGCTGTGCGCGGGCCTGGAAAAGGAGGGCATCGTGGAGCCGGAATTCACGAAAGTGGTCTTAAAAAGAGAGCAGATGTCGCCCACTTCCTTTGTGAACACCTTTGCCATTCCCCATGCCTTTGGCGCCTTTGCCAGAAATTCCACCATTGCTGTGGCCCAGCTTAAGAATCCGGTGAAATGGGGAGCCTTTGAGGTACGTCTGGTCATGCTTTTTGCCATCAACGAAGGGGATGCCAGAATGATTAAAATTTTCTTTGACTGGGTATCCAACGTGGCAAACCAGCCGGAGGAGCTGGCAAAATTAGTGGCTCCATGCAGCTATGAGGAATTTATTGACAGAATAATGGGTTGAATTTCCTAGCAGCTAGGAAATGCTTTTAAGGAAAAAAGTGAATAACTGCCTTATAATTAAGGCAACTTAATAAGAAATGCAGCAAACAGAATGGTTTTGTTGCATTTTCTCGTTTCAAAGACAGTAAGGAGGCAGCAAAAATGGTAGAGGGATTAGAAATGATTTGCTTCAGGATTATCTCCAATGTAGGAGGAGCGCGTTCCAGCTACATCGAAGCAATCCAGAAAGCAAAGCAGGGCGACTTTGAAGGCGCCAGGGAATGTATAAGGGCCGGCCAGGAGATGTTCCTGGCTGGACATGAGGCCCATTTTGAACTGATTCAGAAGGAAGCACAGGGAGAGCAGGTAGGCGGTTCCATGATTCTGGTTCATGCGGAAGACCAGCTCATGAGCGCGGAAGGCTTTAAAATCATCGCTGAAGAGATGCTTGCCAGCTACGAGCGAATCGCTGAACTGGAGAAAAGGCTGGAAAACCGGTAAGGACGGACGCCGTGTTTTACCCGCCGATATAAAACAGGAGCAATAAAAGGAGACTATATAGATATCAAGGAGGATTTAATCATGAAACGAGTATATTTATTTTGCAGCGCGGGAATGTCCACCAGCATGCTGGCAAGCAAGATGCAGGGCATAGCCAATTCCCACGACCTTCCCATCGAAGTGGAGGCTTTCCCGGACGGAAAGATTGGCCAGATTATTGACGAGAAGCATCCGGATGTGATTCTCTTAGGCCCCCAGGTCAAATACCGCTACGGCGAGATCGTTGAAAAGTACGGCGACAAGGGTATCCCGATTCAGGTCATCGATCAGACGGATTACGGTATGATGAACGGCGAGAAGGTGCTGAAATCAGCCATCAAGCTCATGAAATCAGCAAAATAACAGTCCGGCCCGGCATCGCAGCCGGCCCGCGTTAAAACAATCATAGTTGAAATGGGGGAACATGAATCATGCTAAACAAGTTAGAATCCGTACTCATGCCATTGGCAGAGAAAATCGGAAAGAATAAATATCTCATTGCCATCCGCGACGGCTTCCTGCTGTCCATGCCGCTGTTAATCGTAGGGTCCTTTTTCCTGCTGATTGCCAACTTCCCGATACCGGGATGGACGGATTTCTGGGCCCGGTTTTTCGGGGACAACTGGGCATCCTATTTTTCAAAGCCCACTGATGCCACCTTCTCCATCATGGCGGTGCTGGCCGTCATAGGCATTGGCTATTCCTTCGCGGAGCAGATGAACGTTGATAAGCTTTTCGGCGCTGCCATTGCCCTGGTGAGCTGGTTCCTCATTATGCCCTATGAGATTCTTGTGGACGGCGGTTCCAGCGTCACCGGAATTCCGTTAAACTGGGTGGGATCCAAGGGTATCTTCGTGGGAATCATCGTGGCCTTTCTGTCAGTCCACATCTATGCGTGGGTAAATAAAAAGGGCTGGGTCATCAAAATGCCCGACGGCGTTCCTCCTACGGTAGCAAAGTCATTCTCGGCCCTGATTCCGGCAGGTATATCCATACTGGTATTCTTTATCATGAATATCGTGTTTGCAATGACACCTTATAAAAATGCATTTAACTTTATCTTTACTATTTTGCAGACACCGCTTTTAAGGCTGGGCAATACGCTTCCGGCCATGGTAATCGCCTATATATTCCTTCACCTCTTCTGGTTCTTTGGAGTGAACGGCGGTTCCGTGGTAGGCGCTGTGTTCAATCCCATCCTACAGACTCTGTCTGCCGACAACCTGGCTGCATTCCAGGCGGGCCAGGCATTGCCCAACATCATTTCCCAGCAGTTCCAGGATTTGTTCGCAACCTTCGGCGGATGCGGTTCCACACTGTCACTGCTCATCGCAATGCTTTTGTTCTGCCATTCCAAGCGTATCAAGGAATTAGGCAAACTGGCCTTAATCCCGGGCGTGTTCGGCATCAACGAGCCCATCGTGTTCGGCCTTCCCATTGTGCTGAACCCAATGATTCTCATTCCTTTCATGCTGGTGCCGACCATAAACATCGTGATTTCATATTTCTGCATGAGCATTGGTCTGGTTCCCATCTGTACGGGCGTTGCCATTCCATGGACCATGCCTGTGGTGCTGTCCGGATTCCTGGCAACAGGATGGCAGGGAGCCGTACTGCAGCTGCTGCTGCTTATACTGGGAGTATTTATCTACATGCCGTTCATCAAGATGATGGATAAGCAGTACCTGGAAGATGAGGCCAAGGCCTCCGAGAAATCAGATGACGATGACTTTGACTTTGATGACCTTTCCTTTGACGACCTGTAGGACGGCTGCCCTTGACGGCCCGGCCTTCCTTTGACAGTCCCAATGGGGATACAATAATATGAGGTGATGATAATGAAAATTATTATGATATACGACCAGATTCAGTCCGGTCTCGGAACAAAAGATGACACAATGGTTCCCCTTACAGGCAAAAGAGAGCCCATCGGTCCCGCGGTCATGATGGAGCCCTTCTTAAAGCAGGTGGACGGCCATGTGACAGCCTGCCTGTGCTGCGGCAACGGAACCTTCCTGGCTGACCCGGAGGAGGTCAGCCGCAAGCTCTGCGCCATGGTAAACAAGCTGCAGCCGGATGTGGTCATGTGCGGTCCTGCCTTTAATTTCGCTGACTATGCGGGTATGTGCGCCAAGGTGGCATGCGACATCAACGCCACCACAAAGGCAAAGGCATTTGCAGCCATGTCCGCTGAGAACGAAGATACCATAGCTGCCTACAAGGACAAGGTGGCCATTGTGAAAACTCCGAAAAAGGGCGGCATGGGACTGAATGACGCGCTTAAGAACATGTGCACGTTGGCAAAGGCACTGGCTGACGGCAGCGATACGGCGGAACTGGAACATAAATTCTGTTTCAAATAGAGGAGGATATACAGGATGTGGGGTATGATTGCAACCTGGCGCATGGCAGTGGAGGGAATCACAAAGGGCGCCCAAATGCTGAAAAACGGCGGTGACGCAGGTGATGCCATCGAGTCTGCCATCCGGGAAGTGGAGGATTTTCCTTACTATAAATCCGTTGGTTACGGCGGACTTCCCAACGAGGAGATGGAAGTGGAAATGGACGCTGCCTTTATGGACGGCAATACCCTGGACATAGGCGCTGTTGCGGCCATCAGGGACTTTGCCAATCCGGTGTCCATTGCCAGGCGCTTGAGCCATGAAAAGGTCAACAGCCTGCTGGTGGCGGAGGGCGCTGAAAAATTCGCCCATAAGGAAGGATTTGAGCGCAAAAATATGCTGACAGACCGGGCAAAGGCCCATTACAGAAAACGCATAAAGGAGATGTCCGCCCAGGCCGCCATCCAGGCCGCCTCCCAGAAGCTTAAGCCTTATTCCGGCCACGATACCGTGGGCATGGCCTGCCTGGACATGACCGGCAAAATGACAGCCGCTACCTCCACCAGCGGACTCTTTATGAAGAAGAAGGGAAGGGTAGGGGACTCGCCCATATCCGGCTCCGGGTTCTATGCTGACAGCAAAAAGGGCGCTGCCAGCGCCACCGGCCTGGGTGAGGACCTGATGAAGGGCTGCATTTCCTATGAAATCGTTCGCCTCATGGGAGAGGGTATGCATCCCCAGGAAGCCTGTGAGACCGCAGTGTCCCGCCTGGACGCGGAGCTTAGGGAGCGCAGGGGCGAGGCAGGTGATTTATCCCTTATAGCCATGAACCCAAAGGGCGAGTGGGGCGTGGCCACCAACATAGAGGGATTTTCCTTTGCCGTTGTCACGGAGGCCCTGGAGCCAACCGTGTATCTGGTGACCCGCCAGGAGAACGGCCGCTGTACCTACGAAAAGGCATCGGATGAGTGGATGGAAAACTATATGAAGACGCGCATGGCGCCCATTGAGGAATAGGAATATGGATGAGCAGAATCAGATAGACAGAAAGCTTCTGGACTATATCGACGAAAACCGGGACCGGCTGGTTGAACATGTCCGTCAGATGGTGCGCATTGACAGCGTGGAAAGGGAGGCCCGGGATGGGGCTCCCTTTGGCCCCGGTGTAAAGGAATCCCTGGACCTGGCCCTCTCCATCAGCAGGGAGATGGGCTTTGAAACCGTTAATCTGGACGGATACATCGGATATGCATTCCATGGCAGGGGAGAAGACTATGTCTGCGCCATGGGGCATGTGGACGTTGTGCCGGCGGGCGAGGGCTGGAGAGAGCCGCCCTTTGGCGGCCATATGGAAGACGGCGTCATATACGGCAGGGGAGTATTGGACAATAAAGGGCCTGTCATGGCCTGCCTGTACGGACTGGCCGCCGTCAAATCGCTGGGGCTAACCCTCAGGCATCCGGTGCGCATTATCTTCGGATGTGACGAAGAAACGGGATTCGAGGACCTCAGGTACTATCTGTCAAAAGAAAATCCTCCTGTATACGGATTTACGCCGGACTGCAAATATCCTGTGGTATACAGTGAGCGGGGAAGGGCAGTGGTGCGTATCATCGGCACAAGGGAATGCCTGGGTACATTTTTCGACTTTGTAAACAAATATTTTATCGGCGCCGGAAACACAGGCGACCGATTAGGTATTGACTACTACCATGAAGAATATGGTATGATGGAGATGCGCGGTTACAGACTGGGATTAGAGCCTGGCGGGAACACCGGCCATGGGAACTACACGGACACGGAAAACCTGGTATCCTTTGACGCCACCTTAAGCTACCCAGGCGGCATTGTCATCCAGGATATCATGAAGCCCATAACGGAAAAGGCAGAGGGCTGCGGCCTGAAGGCAAAGCTGGTGCAAAACTATGATCCGGTGGTTTTTGCCAAGGATTCGCCCATGGTAAAAGCCATGCAGGACAGCTATGAGCGGGTCACCGGCATGGACGGGACTCCCGTGACCACCACCGGCGGCACCTATGCCAAGGCCATGCCCGGAATCGTCCCATTTGGTCCCAGTTTTCCGGGCCAAAAGGGAATCAGCCACAATCCAAATGAGTGGATGACCGTGGACGACCTGGTAACCAACGCAAAAATATATGCACTGGCCCTGTACCGTCTCGCACAGCTTTAGGCCCTTGACCGGCACTGGAATGACGTACAGGAAGAAGGAGAGGTTTTTATATGTTGGAGATATGCTGCGGCAGCTATTACGATGCCCTGCAGGCCGCGTCCGGAGGAGCCGGACGGATTGAACTGAACTGTGCCCTGCACTTGGGCGGGCTTACGCCCTCCCTGGCATCCCTGGAACTTGTGAAGGAACACTGCAATGTGAAAGTGATTGCCATGGTCCGGCCCAGAGGCGGCGGATTCTGTTACAGTGAAGAGGATTTCAATGTTATGCTCAGGGAATGCGAACATCTGGTCCGCCACGGAGCGGACGGCATTGCATTCGGCTGTCTGAGGGAGGACGCCTCCATTGACAGGGAACGGAATGCCCGGATGATTTCCATTATCCACAGCCATGGAAAGGAAGCCGTATTCCACCGGGCCTTTGACTGCACCTCCAACCCCTATGAATCCATAGAGACTCTGATTGAGCTGGGAGCTGACCGTCTTCTGACCAGCGGTCTGAAACCAAAGGCAGTGGAAGGAAAGGCTTTGTTGGGAGCCCTTCAGTCAGCTTACGGAAACAGTATTGAAATCCTTGCCGGAAGCGGCATCAATGCCTCCAATGCCAGAATGCTCATGGAAGAAACCGGAATAAGGCAGGTTCACAGCTCCTGCAAGGACTGGATGACGGACTCCACCACCACATCCAATGGAGTGACCTACGGCTTTGCAGAACCTCCTCATGCAAACTGCTATGACGTGGTGTCAGAGACACTGGTCCGCCAGCTCTTAGACAGCCTTGGGGAGTTGGGGAGATAGGACCATGATAGCTAAATACAAAAAGAACATACTGGTGAGAAGGCTCATAACCATCCTGGCAGTAGTGGCGTCGGCCCTGCTGCAGACCTATGTGATTCAGGCATTCATACGGCCGGCCAACCTTCTGTCCAGCGGATTTACCGGTGTGGCCATCCTCATTGACAGGATTGCCTCCCTCTACGGGCACAATATTTCCACCTCCCTGGGAATGCTGGTCCTCAATATACCGGTGGCCGTTCTCTGCAGCCGGAGCATCAGCATGCGTTTTACCTTTTATTCCATGCTGCAGGTGTTCCTGGCCAGCTTCTTTCTCAAAATATGCAGCTTTGAACCTCTGTTCAACGATGTGCTTCTGGATGTGGTCTTCGGCGGTTTCCTGTACGGACTGTCCATTGCCATTGCCTTAAGGGGAAACGCCTCCACAGGCGGCACGGACTTCATTGCTCTGTATGTTTCCAATAAGACAGGACGGACCATATGGGAATATGTGTTTGCAGGCAACTGCGTGATTCTCTGCATCTTCGGATACATGTTCGGATGGCTGTATGCGGGATATTCCATCCTGTTCCAGTTCGTATCCACCAAAGCCATCTCTGCCTTTCATCACAGATATGAACGGGTTACGCTGCAGATTACCACCACTAAGGCACAGGACATCATAAACCAGTATGTAAAACAATACAGACACGGCATATCCTGTGTGGACGCGGTGGGCGGTTACAGTCATAAGAAGATGTATCTGCTTCACACCGTGGTATCCTCCTATGAGGTGAACGACATTGTGCATCTCATGCGGGAACAGGATCCTCATGTCATTGTCAATATGATTAAAACGGAAAACTTTTACGGCGGATTTTATCAGGCGCCCATTGAATAATGCTGCCGCGCGGCAGATTGATAGGGCCGGAAAGGTATCACTGATTTACATAAAATTTTTATGTAAATATTTTTGCAAAGATTTTACAAAATATGCCTCTCAGAATTTACAGAGATTTTATATAATGAAATCACAATATGAAATTCAGGAGGCGTGCGGTATGAAATCATTTAAAATCATAAAGGAATATTGGCGTCTGGCAATTCTCGGACTGGCCTATACAGCCGTGTTCGCCGCCGCCATCACAATCATAATCAGATAGTCAAAAGCAGCCGGCTGAATCGCAGCCGGCTGCTTTTTTCTGAATCCTGTTCCGTTTATACCGCAAATTTCGCAAGTCTGTTTTTTATATCCCTGGAGCCATCCTCATCAATGTGAAGAATCAGCTCCACTGTGCGGGATACCGCCAGGTAAAGAACTCCCAGAACGGACTTGGCGTCTACCATACAGCTGCCATACTTAATATCTGCATCACAGTCATAATGGCTCAGTGTATTCACAAAATCTACCACCTGTTCCGGCTGTTCAAACTTAACTAACATACTTGTCATAATCTTACACTCCTTTGCATATCACCGGCTTCTGTTTCCCGCCGGACTTGTCATATGGTGTTGTTATAAGTATAGGAGCCCTGCATGGATTTTTCCATGGTAAGATCTTTGGATTTCCTGTAATATTTCACGTTTTTCGCCTGATTTAAGGAAGATCAGGAAATAAAATGTTAAATCCGTATCCCGTCAACCGGCAGCACCATGATTACAGCCAGATATATGTACGGACTGCAACCGCTCCCATCATAACTAAAAACATGATTCCCAAACCAGCCATGTCACTCCACAACTCTTTCTTCATATCAATACGCCTCCTTCATATGCCTTATCACTTCTTTGGATGACATTATAGCGGCACCATAGGGTTTAAAGATTCCATATCCAAATCATGGGCTATATATAAAGATTCCATGAGGAAATGTTTAAATCATTGACAGAGACTGCAAATGCCAGAATGTGAAAAAAATGTGAATTTAGCACTCAACCCTTGACTTTGCTAATAATACGTGTTATATTACACATAGAACAAAGGAGGAGGAAAGAAAAAGATGAAATGAGATGTATTTCATAAATTCCTTTCCATCCGGTTCCAGAACAATCTATAACAGCCTCATAGATTATTAAATAAAGGAGAGATGACATATGTTGATGCCTAGTATTTTTGGAGGAAACTTATTGGATGACTTTTTTGATTACTCATTCGGCAGCCACAAGACATTCGATATGATGAATACCGATATCAAGGATACTGAAAATGGCTATGAGATAACCATGAACATGCCCGGTGTCAAAAAAGAAGATGTAAAGGCAGAGCTCAAGGACGGATATCTGACCATACAGGCCACAACAGATTCCAGCAAGGATGAGAAGGATTCCAACGGAACCTACATCCGCAGAGAGCGTTATACCGGTTCCTGCAGCAGAAGCTTCTATGTAGGTGACGCAGTGACCCGGGAGGACATCAAGGCTAAATTTGAGGACGGCACCCTGAAGATGCTGGTTCCCAAGAAAGAAGCAAAACCGGCCGTGGAGGAGAAAAAGTATATTGCAATCGAAGGTTAACATGATAGGTGACAGACCGAAACATACATGGCTCCCGGAAACAGTTTTGGGAGCCGCACAGAAAACAAAGGAGGAATGATGTATGTTAATGCCCAGTATTTTTGGTGAAAACATGTTTGATGAATTTTTCAGGGACCCATTTTTTGACGACAGAGATATGAAAAAGCTGGAGAAAAAAATATATGGACGCAGAGGCAAAAACCTGATGAAAACCGACATCCGTGAAACAGATACAGAATATGAGCTGGAAATGGATTTGCCGGGATTTAAGAAGGACGAAATCAAGGTATCCCTCAAGGACGGATATCTGACCATCTGCGCTGCCAAAGGCTTGGATAAGGATGAGCATGAGAAGAACAGCGGCAGATATATCCGCCAGGAGCGTTATGCCGGCGCCTGTGAGAGAAGCTTCTATGTGGGCGGGGACGTGACTGACGAGGATATAAAGGGTGAATTCAAACACGGCATCCTGAGACTGTCCATTCCCAAGAAGGATGCAAAGTCACTGGCAGAGGAGAAGAAGTATATATCCATTGAGGGATAACCCTGACATAACAAAACAGAACCCCGCAGTTCCGGTGATTGTGGCATCACATCATTGGGGCCGCGGGGCTCCTTTTTTATGTCCGGTATTTTCTTCATTCTCCTGATTATGTGCAGTTTGCGGGCATAAAGCCCGGCAGCAAAAGCAGAGTCATCGATATTAGGAATTTTGCAAGGGAAAATTAAGAGTTATCTTCCCGCACTTATTGTATACTTTTAGTATAAACTGGAACAGCACAGGGAAAGGATGATATATGGGATAATGCAACAGGAAAATGGGACGGGCCGGAAACCATTAGGTATATGTCACAAAAAAACTGGATGGAGACAGAAAGCATTTCCCGGCTTTGCATTTCCCGCCTATCCGTGGATACGGTGAATGTACAATTAAAAAACCGAAATCACTTTTATACCACGTCCGATCGGATGATGGACCAGTTATTTACAGATATGTCCGGCAGGAACTGGACCCTTCTTCCAGGTCAGGTACCGCCGACAGGCCCTCCTGATGCAGTACTGTCTGTTTACAGGATGGAAGGCGGGGACGTATTTCTATCATGCTATCAAAAGGAAGAGACAGCAGTCATCTGGACAGCTCCTTTTGTCTATAATATTGCCAACGATATGAGAAGTCCTTGGAAGCGGTGATTCAGGCCATTGGAGACATCCCATTCTGATGAATTGATGCTGTATTTATGCCCATGTCTTTGATATAATGGAATAAATCTGCTTATACTGACAGTGATTCACACCTAACGAGGAGGAGACAAGAACATGCTTTTAGTGGCTAAAAGAGACGGGGAAACCGTGGAATTCCAATTGGATAAGATAACGATGGCTATCAAGAAGGCCTTTAAAGCAACAGGTAAATCATACACGGCTGATATTATTGAGCTATTGTCGCTCCGGGTCACCTCTGATTTCCAGGAGAAGATAAAAGACAGCCGGATTAGCGTGGAGGATATTCAGGACAGCGTGGAAAAGGTTCTGGAGGAATCCGGATACACTGATGTGGCCAAGGCATACATACTGTACCGGAAACAGAGAGAGAAAATCAGGAATTTAGATAAGACCATCCTTGACTATAAGGATGTGGTGGATAACTACGTAAAGGTGGAGGACTGGCGCGTCAAGGAAAATTCCACCATCACATATTCTGTTGGCGGGCTGATTCTGAACAATTCCGGCGCAGTGACTGCCAATTACTGGCTTACGGAAGTGTATGACAGGGAGATTTCCGATGCCCATGTAAACGGGGACATCCATATCCACGATTTGTCCATGCTGACCAGCTACAGCTGCGGATGGTCCCTCAGGAAGCTTCTGCTGGACGGCCTGGGCGGCATTACCGGGAAAATTACCGCATCCCCGGCCAGGCACCTGGCCACCCTCTGCAACCAGATGGTAAACTTTCTGGGAATCATGCAGAATGAGTGGGCTGCCTCCCAGTCATTTTCGTCCTTTGACACCTACCTGGCTCCCTTTGTGAAGGCGGATAACCTGTCCTACGATAAGGTCAAGAAATGCATGGAGGCGTTTGTCTTTGGAGTCAACACCCCCAGCCGCTGGGGTACCCAGGCCCCATTTTCCCACATTTTCATGGACCTGAAGGTGCCAGGGGATATGGCTGATGAAAAGGCCATTGTGGGCGGCAGGAGAATGGAATTTACATACGGGGACTGCCAGAAGGAAATGGACATGGTGAACCGGGCGTTCCTGGAAACCATGCTGGAAGGCGATGCCAATGGCCTGGGATTCCAGTATCCCATTCCGGCTTATGGGATAGGACCGGATTATGACTGGTCGGATACGGAACAAAACCGGTTATTGTTTTCCCTGGCATCCCATTACGGCACCCCGTATTTCGTCAATTACATGGGAAACGGCATGAAACCGGAAGATGTAAGGACTTCTTATGAAGGAATCCGGCCGGACTTCCGTGTGCTGCGGAAAAAATCAGGCGGCTTTTTCGGGTACGGAGAGCATACGGGTTCCGTGGGCGTGGTCACGGTCAATCTTCCCAGGATTGCGTACCAGTCAAAGAACGAAAAGGAGTTTTTTGCCCGGCTGGACCAGATGATGGACCTGGCTGCCCGTTCCCTGAGCATTAAGCGGAAGGTGATCTCCACCCTGTTAAAAAATGGACTTTATCCCTATACGGCCTGTTACCTCACTGATTTTGACAATCACTTTTCATCCATCGGCGTCATCGGCATGAATGAAGCAGGACTCAATGCACCGTGGCTGAAGGCCGGCCTGGAATCCGAAGAGACAGAGAAGTTCGCTGTCTCTGTCCTGAACCATATGCGTGAAAAGCTGATTGGATACCAGATGGAGTACGGTAATCTCTACGGCCTGGAAGCAACGCCCGCAGAATCAGCTACCTTCCGTTTCGCCAGACTGGACCGGGAGCATTTCTCCGGGATCCGGACAGCCGGTCATGATGGGGACAAGCCTTATTATACAAACAGCACCAAGCTGCCCGCAGATTATGACGGTACATTGCGGGATGCGCTCATAAACCAGGATTCCCTGCAGCCGCTTTATACCACAGGCACTGTATTCCATGTGTACATGGAGCAGGAACTGGAGGACTGGAAACAGGCAAGGGACCTGCTCTGGGGAATGATTACAGAGCACCATATTCCCTGTTTCACACTGTCTCCCGTTTACACCATCTGCCAGACCTGCGGCTACCTGCCCGGCAGGCAGGAGACTTGTCCGAAATGCAAAGGAGCTGCGGATGTTTACAGCAGGATTGCGGGCTATTACAGGCCGGTCCATGACTGGAACGACGGCAAGGCACAGGAGTTTAAAAACAGGATTATGTTCCATTTGCATGATGACAGGAGAGACAGCGAATAAACATGGATGTTTATGTGGCAAATGCGTTCAGCAAAGATAACAAGGGCGGAAATAAGGCGGGAGTGGTCTTGCAGCAGGCCTGCCTGAATGAAGCAGAAAAAACAAAAACAGCCTTTCTGCTGGGGTATTCAGAGACAGCCTTTGTCTTTGACTCAGAGCTGGCTGATTTTAAATTAGAATACTTTACCTCTGCAGGGGAAGTACCTCTGTGCGGTCATGCCACAATCGGGACTTTTACTGTGATGCGGCATTTAGGGATGCTCAAAAAACCGGAGTACACCATTGAGACAAAATCCGGTATATTGAGAATACGTGCGGATGAAAGCGGCCTGATTTTCATGGAGCAGAATATCCCGAAATTCTACGAAAGGCTGGATAAGGGGGATGTGCAGGCATGCTTTGATTCAGACGTCATCACCGATACCTTACCTGTGCAAATCGTATCCACAGGTTTAAGGGATATCCTGGTTCCGGTAAGGGAGCCTGAGATTCTGGGCAGGATGACGCCAGATTTTGCCGCCATCACCAGGCTGAGCCGGAAGAAAAAATGCATCGGCATCCATGCGTTTTCCCCTGCAAAAGAGAGGGGATTGGCCGCCATATGCAGGAATTTCGCCCCGCTTTACGGCATAGATGAGGAATCCGCCACCGGCACCTCCAATTGTGCGCTGGCCTGCTATTTATACGAGTACGCATCCAGGCAAGATCAGTATATCTTTGAACAGGGACATAATCTTAACAGCATTTCCAGAATATACGTTAATCTGGACACCGAAGATAATACGATTACGGGGGTATGGGCGGGAGGATACGGGTATTTGTCCTGTGTGAGAAGTGTTGCGGTTTAACCATCCATCTTCCCAGCTATACCAGACAGATTTCACTCCATGGATATTGAGAAGGATTACAATAATATAGAAATCCTGCCCTCTGAGGATGGACGGTATTATCTGGAGTACCGTCTGTATACATATGGCTCTGAGCCGCAGTATCATGTCAGCCAGGATACCCTGACCTTCCGTTGTATCCAGAATCCCCAAACCCAGATGAATGTGGCGGGTTTCATGGTATGTAACACAAACGGCACCCGAGAGCAGGGCGTTGTGAGAGTCTACGTGCCAAATCACATCATCCTATGGAAACGTAAACCTGACAGGACGGAATATAAATGCTTCTGCGTCTGACGGAGATACGGCCCTTTCCTTTACAGCAGGAAAATAAGTTGTTGGTCCATGAAGTATATGATACAATCTGTTTATGAATGACAGAAAATGACAGGAAGGTAATTGACAGATTATGATAAACAGAGAAGACATGCTGGAGCTTACAAGACGGATGACCCTTTCCCGCACCTCCTTTACCAGGATTGCGGGATGTTATGTGGACAGGGACGGGGATTTTGACGGAAGTTTTAATATTAATTTTCTGAAATTATCAGCATCAGAACGGACAAAGAAACTGAAACTGGCTAAGGAAATCCCCTTTGCAGCCACAAATGTAAACCTGAGAAAATACGAATATACTCAAAGCGCACGGAAACCGGGAAGTATGTGGCAGCTGCTCATGGCCATGAACGAATGCGGCCTGAAAAATGATGCCCTGATGGATACCTTTTATGATGTTGTCATGGAGCATTACCGTGCGGACAGGGAGTATGCCATCCTTGTGTTCCATGACCGTTATGATATCCCGGCAAAAGGTTCTGACAGGGAACGCCAGTGGGAATCAGAGGAAGTATTTGAATATATGATTTGCGCCGTCTGCCCCCTGAGCGGAAAGTATGAGCCGGATAAACCCGTATGCGGATTTTTGTTCCCTGCCTTTACGGACAGGAGCGGGGATCTGAATCACATTGATGTGTTTCAGGCGGATGCGGACAGGCCTCACAATGAAATACTGAAGCTTTTGGGAATCAATTGACAGAGTTTGGACTTTCGGATACAGAGAGCAGCATGGATTGGAAAATCCGGAATCAGACTACGTTTGTATGATATTGATTACGCCGGCATCTTCAAAAGGAGGCCGGACCTCTGACGTGTTTAAAAATTTTCATCAAATAATTGCAAATAATTGCAAATTACTCTTGACGCTATACTTGTCATGTGTTATAACACATATATAACAGATAGGGTTATGGAACAAAAAAACTATGAAACCGTCGTTTTGATAATGTTTGTCCCATAAGAGAGAACCCGAACCAGCAGCGAAAAAAATGTAATACAACCAAGAGATAATATAGTAGCGAAGGTATGCGGGGGAGCATTTGGGTGTTCTCCCGTTTTTCTCTTACCTAAATATCCAAAGGAAAGAAGGGGAGCATGAATGATGAAAAAAGATTATTATGATGTTTTAGGTGTCAGCAGGACAGCAGATGCCGCGGCAATCAAAAAAGCATACAGGAAACTGGCAAAAAAGTATCATCCGGACAGCAATGTGGGAAATGTCCAGGCAGAAGAGCGTTTCAAAGAACTAAATGAGGCCTATGATATACTGGGTGACAAGAAAAAGCGGGAATTATACGACCAGTATGGGCATGCAGCATTTGATGAGACAGCCGGAGCTTATGGAAGCACAGAAAGCAATGGTTTTGGGAATGGCCCCCATTATGCCTACAGAGATATGAATAATGGCTATCGTGAATATCATTTTGAAGGCGGAGAGGATATGGACGATATTCTGAAACATATTTTCGGAGGTTCCGGTGCTTTTCATAGAGGAACCGCCAATGGATTCCGGGGTAACGGATTCAACAAAACCTATTCCAGACATGGATTCCCGGAAAAGGGGGCAGACATCCAGAGAAGCATAGAAGTCAGTTTCGATGAAGCGGCCTTTGGCTGCAAAAAAATAATCCGTCTGCAGGACGAAAACGGACAGGTGCAGTCAATGGAGGTAACTATTCCGGCAGGCATTGCGGACGGCAAAGTAATGCGTTTAAAAGGAAAAGGTATGGCCGGAACCAATGGCGGGGAGCCTGGAAACCTGCTCCTGAACATAACAGTTCATGACAAACCGGGATTCCGCAGAGACGGCCAGAATGTTTATACAACCGTTACAATTCCGTTTACAACAGCAGTGCTGGGCGGCGAAGTCAAGATTTCCACGATTTATGGTGATGTTATATGCAAGATAAAGGCAGGTACACAGTCCGGAAGCCAGATCCGTCTGAAGGGTAAGGGCATTGTGGTCTCAGGAAATCCAGCTGTACATGGCGACCAGTATGTGACAGTAGAGGTGCAGGTTCCAAAGAACCTGACGCCAGAGGCAAAGCAGAAATTAAAAGAATTTGAACAGCTCTGCAATGAAACTGGCAAAAGTACCCATGGCGGATATGCCGCTTAAAGATATATGTTTTTAAGGCTTAAAGTTTAAAAAGGAAGGAATGTTAAAAAAAGAAGGCAGCATTCATGCGCGGAGTATGAAACCCCAGGTATGGATGCTGCTATAAACTGTGAAATGAAGATTGCGTTAAATGTTGATTTTACGAGTGAATTTGTATAACTTGGTTTGAATAGAGCGGTTTATAACTATTCGCGAAAGTCTAGTAATCAGTAAGTACTAAACAGTAGGGCTCAAACTCAAAGAACCAACTGCAGAAACTATCTTATTATGAATATCAGAGAATGCCTTAATCTGAGATTCATATAAAACAATGCGCTCATGAACATCAATATCCAAAGTGTCAAAGATTCTTTTATCCCGTTCATGACGGTGTTTTATAATATCCAGTTTTTCCGTTGCCAATATGTCCAAATAAAGCAGTTCAGTTTTATCAAAATCCACCAGCATAATAAACCTCCATAACGTAGATACTCCAGACAATGACGATACGAAACCATTAGAAATTTGGCACTGGAAGCGAACAAGGAAATGAGGATGTCCCGTCATATCCGTACACGGCCCGGACTGAACAGAGAGCGGTATATCACAAAAAGGAATGCTACCCCGGCAATGAAGATAATCAGCCAGTAATATGTTCCCTCACTCTGGAGCATAGGATATTCCGCAAGGTCACTGTATACAATGTAATTATTCGCCTGGAGCCGAAAAGAACCTTCCATGCCGGCTGACCAAGTATAATACCGGGAATCATAGGCAATATATTGCGCATCCTCCGCCGTGAACGTAGTACCATTACAAACCATATCCTTTGCATAAACCAAACGGTACGCATACTGTCCATGGCGGAACAGCACATAATGGACGTTCCCCAGCTTCGGAAGCACATCCGACATATACGTTATCACTGTGGTGGAAATAGACGAATCATAAGGCGTATACGAGCTATAGACCACAGGAGAATTCACAGTCAGAATATTCGCTACCGTCTGGGCCTTTTTTGTGCGCCCAGCATTAGAAGCACTAGCAACGCGAGCATTAGAACCAGAAGCAACAGGAATATCTTCCATGTCATCATCGTCCTCAGTATCATCCATATCATCTTCATTTTCTTCCTCCTCCGCCAGATCAGGATACAGAATCTCCATTATCCGCTGATACTGGTCAAAGTCCATATCCTCATCAGGAACACTAGAAAGCCATCCATTCACATCATTCTGCGCAGCCTGAGGATATCCCTCAGGAGACAGAAAATCCTCCTCAGTGAGCGTATACTCATCCGCAAAAGACCGAAAACAGTATAAAGCACACAGAACCAGACAAAGTAATACACAATACATCCTCCTCCACATCATAAGCGCACATCCCCCCTAAAGGCCATCCCAAGGAACAATGTAACAACCCGCTGGCCAAGGGCAAACACAATTGCATAGGGCATTGCTTCCCGAACCACATCCGCAAATAATCCAATTGCAACCTGCATCCAATCACCCCCAATCCTGGCGATACCGATTCATCACCGCATATGTATCATAGCTATCATAAAGCGCAGGAGAGTGGAACCAGAAAAACCGTTTGATACTGCTGGCAACGACCTCGCCGTCAACCTCCCGGGCATTTTTCGCATCAATCAGCGCATTGACTTGAATGCACCGCAACACCGTGCGGCAGGCGACCGCATAGCGGAACTGCTCCCGAAAAGGTTTCGCAATCCGGCTAAATACCTGAGACGTGCCAACAATATGCTTCCGCTGCTTGCGCTGCTGGGAGACGACCGTAAAAATATTGCTGTCCATCTTTTTCGATTCCAGGGAATTGAATTCCAGATGTATCTCATCAATCAGGTAAATCACACCAGCATAGCCGTTATTAATATCCGTGAAGCAGTGGACGCCGTCCCAGGGATATACCTCAATGCCTTCGGGGAGACGCAGGTCCATATTACTGCACACCTTTACCTGAGGATACAGTTCACAAAGTTTCTGGACATACTGGACAGCACTGATTGTTTTGCCAGCGCCCTGCATCCCACAGAACACAATAATCCCTTCCGGATCAAAATACTCAGGATGCTGTTTCCGGAATTCCTTGTTATACTTCCAGACCTTAAACACATTCCCAATGTCCAAAGAACCCATATACCATTTAAAAGACATAACAACCTCCAAATAAAAAAAGGGAGTGGCGACCGCCACCCCCAACCCTGAGCTACATGGACACCTTACCTTTACGGAATGCTGACATAAGGGTACGGACTGCCTTGCGACCGCCCCACCACATGAACACCAGACCAATGCCAGCCCCAATGGCTGTAGCAATCACACCAACCACAGTTGATACGGATATCTGCCCTGTCATGGCTGAAATGATAGGCGCCCAGTCTGTGGATGTGACAACACTTTCTTCCGCTAAAGCCGGAAAAGATGAAACTGCCATAAGACCAATAGCAACCGGGAGAGTGCCATACTTTTTCAAAGAACGATACAACTTCACCTTAAATTCTCCTTTCTAGTTAATGCCCACAAGTGCAACCTTACCCGATACCGGGTTATATTCTAATTCCACCATTACATCGGAATAAGGTTCAATTCCAGAATACCTGCCATATGCCTCCGCATCCACATAACAACGGAGGGAATCCAGACCCTGAGCAAAGCCAGCAACATAAAATGTCTGGGACGGATCCTTAAAACCCTGCCTTTTCTCAACCCCTAAAAACTTAAACTCACCCTGTACTTTCATTTCTGACCTCCTTAACCATTCACCCAACGATTCATATCAAGAATATAGGCCCATTCCACATCACCATCCTGCCACTGGATTAAACATTCATGCTCATCCATTTCCAAAACGCTGAAGAATGTAAACTTACCATTCATTATGGCTGAATATTTTTCTCCAATCCTGTATTCCATACTCATAACCCCTTCCTAACCATTTAACCAGTATCCAAAAATCTAACAGGAGATACAGGAAAATATCTCCCCTCTGAAATTATGTCCAGAACATCCACACCACTTTACCGCTGGCATGGCACGGCCGGAGACTACTTAAACACCGAACAGATATACCGACTTACACGGGCAGCTGTTTCCTCAGCCAGTATGTACAAAAATCTGAAATCATGGTAAAATAGTTGTACCCCTACACCTATTCGAAATGATTCAGATTTTCGGAAGGTTACCAATGCACCTACAACAACCACGCTATCATGGGTGACAAAGTGACGTCACCTCTTGTTATTTAATATATCACAGGTGACGTCACTTTGTCAACAGAGGAAAGAGGAATTTTATGCCATCAAATTTACCAAGACTAACTGTCAGATTACCACAGGAAACCATTGATAAATTAAAAGAAATTGCAGAAGCGGAACATAGAAGTACAAATGAACAAATTCACCACATATTAGATAATTATATTAAAAATTATGAAGCCCAGCAGAACCGGGCAGAGCAGAAGAGTAAGCTGGAAAAATCATCTATCTCAAGGACTGGTTAAAGAAACTCATGATAAAACGGAGCAGTACACGCTGCTCCGCTGGAAGGAGAATACTATGAAACAAAAAATATTCCTAATCATACTAAGCCTTTTAGGTTTAATACTCATTGGTCTCGTAGCTCATTGGATAATGACCGACTTTTTATCTTTCCATTGGCTTCAGAAACTAATAAAGTGATATCCCTAAAAAGGGACCTGGAAAGCAGACCTATTAAAAAACCAAATACCATACCTGTCAGAAACAGGAACATGCAGGCCATATAACACATTGATACAAAAGCTGTAAATGAATCCATAAAATCACCCCCTTGACAAACTAATATTTATAAGCTACACTGATATCAAACCTCATATATATTTACTGATTGGGCCATATCCCCATAACATACTTGCGAAACCTTCTTGAACCTTGAACTTTCATCCAGTTCCTGGGATAGAATAAATCGGTCTGTGGCATCCAGGGTAAACACCTCTTCCAAAGGCAAAACCAAATTCCTGGAACACCAATAACGCTTTCTACCATGCAGACCGTTCAACATATCTTTCGTGATGTACTTTGTTATGTAGGACGTGACCTTTTCCATTTCCCGGACCCTTGTAGCGGTCATCCAGCCTAACTTATAACTGCCTATCTTATATATCTTTTCTTTCGTACGTACAAACTTGCTCCTAAGTCCTCTGACACGCTTTATAACATACTTACCAGTCCATACTATCTGACGCTCATTAATCCCACTAAATAATCCATGAAAATGATATGCACCATCTTTATGCTGTTCAGGAACAACCAAATAGGAGAGAGCAGGAGAGGAACGCTTTAGATTATTAAACCATTTACTAAGATACTTTGTACACTCATCATAATTGTATCTATTCACTTTATCAGGACTAAAAGTAAATGTAACAAACCATTCCCATTCATTTGATTTAGCATAATCATAGACCTTTTTCTTTGTCCTTTTTAAACTAACATCACTTACATGGTCTTTATAATCCTTTATATCAACCAATATTTCCTTACAAACCTTACCGTCAAATGGATTCCGTTCCCCCTTCTTATGAGGACGTACAGCCATACTTAAATCATCCGTACCAATCATATTCTGATAGATACGATACTGTTTTGTAAGGTCAGGATAAGTGATTATCTTGACATTATACGGTTCCATATTTCCCCCTGTTTTTATAAAAATGAGTGTTAAGTGTTTATACTGTCAAGTAATGGCTACCGGACCGCACCGCTGGTGCGGTTCCGGCAGCCATGCCAACCACTCACTCAATCCCAAGGAAAGGAATCTTCCTCAACACATACATGACAATCTTATAGACCTTCTCGAAATTCGCTACCACAATCACGAACGGCAACATAATTATCACAAGGTCCATGTTAAAGAACAGGAATACAAACCCAAGACCAGCGCGCATATATTGAAAGAGTGAATCCACTACCGTTTGAATCTCTGCGGGCAACTCTGGAAGATTAATCCATCCAAATATCAGTTTCAGGGCAGAAGAAAAGAGGTTAAACACACTTTCCAAAATCAATTCATCATCACCTCATTCCATTTTTCCTCACATAGCTGCACAAACGCCATCACTAAGTAAATGCTTGTAACAGTCTTAATAGCCACAACCAAAAAGGAAAAATTTGTATTTAAAAATTCAGTTAGATTAAAGGACATCTCAGGCCAGAGCAGGTTTTCCATGATAGTGAAAGAGGGGAGTACCAACACACAATCTGTCTGGGATGAGTTAACAAAAATATCAATGACCACTAATAATAAATCAATAGGGAAGGAGAGGAACCCAAACCTTTCGCTGAACCAGCTATAGAGATCATCAAAATAAGACTTAAAATATTCGTCTGAAGGAATAAAAAGTTTCTTCAAACCCTCAATGATAAAATTCCCATGAGATTCAATAGCAGTAGTAACCTTATTGGTATTGGCATCATCAGCAGCTATGATATCATCCGTATTTTCCCGGTCAGCCTGCAACTGTTCATAATGTTGTTGAGTCATCTTCGCATAAAGATTAGTAAATTCCCCGGCGAGCTGATTCCAGAACGCTGTAAGCTGTGATGATATAGTCTGAATCGTATTTTTTATTAACTCAATGATTGTTTCACCTTGTTCAACCTGCTGGGCCGTGTTATCCGCAAGGGCATCACTGGAAGAATAAGAACCGCCAGCTGTAGTTACATCAGGCGCAACAGAACCAGAAACCTTTGTAAATGAAACCGTAAAAAAGCCGCCAACGGGAGGGATGATACCAGAAGAATAAGCACCGACATTCAAATAATCTATATTGCCAATCTCAACAATGGTAGATATGTTAAAATCACCGGAACCCTGTGAAAAATCAATGGATGTCTGCTGTTGTTGCATACCAGCGTTCTTGTTATTTTTTCCACTCCAAACGAAGGCATCAGTATAAGTAAATCCACCCGTATTGGAACCAAAATGGACATTCATATTATATTTACCAGCAGATGGTAAATTATTCTTGAATAAACGTATCTCAATTTCAATCGATTTAACAAAATCAGACGGCCTAGAGATACTGCCGTAACCATCCGCATCAAGATTAACAGACACATCCTTGACCCTATTCATCATATCGTAATACCGTAAATTCAGCTTACTTCCGGTAAAATCAATCGTACTAGAGGAATTTCCACCGTCAGACATAAAAGCAGGTACATCTAACACATCAAAATCATCTAATGCTACAAAATCATCCATAGGCATAGCATTATTTGATGATGCAATTAAAACATCCTCATCCAAAGATTCGACAAAATTCGAGTAGACACCCGAGGACCGAGCTTCAGAAGGAGTAGCAGTTGACGCATAAATGGTCAAAGGAAATAAAAAGACAATAACCAAGGAAAAACTCAATGAAAGGATTTTACGCAGCTTTGCAACAGACATGGGGCACACCTCCAACTATTCGCGAAAGTCTAGTTTAACGAATAGTTGTCTTGTTCTTTTAGGGTATGGTTCGCATTTCATTACGTTATCTCTATTAAGGCTTGTTTGATTCTATAATCCAACTATCGCTTCGCTTTCGTTAAACTAGGCTTAAATGCAATAAAAAGCCATTTCTGGCTTTTTAGTACTGACTTAATGCAATTACAGCACCCGAGTAATCATAATCCAAAAATCTTCGCAGATATGCTATTGTATCAGAACCTTTAATATCTTCTTTGATTGCTTGTGTGTTTACTGCATGAGCTTTAAATTTATACATTCCATCCCTACTCGACCGCCATATTGTTATATCAGGATATTTTGTATCTCGCCACGCCTTACCATCCTGCATTAATCTAGTTGGATAATTGTCCTGCATGAAGCTAATTAAGTCTGCATTGCGTGCTTGCTCTTTTTGTTTATTGCTTACTTTCATTGTTTTCCTCCTCTAAATTATGTATTAAATCTTCGTTGAATTGTTGCATAACCTCTTGCTGTTGGCTTAATTTTCCAATACTGATAAGATTGGGATTTATACGGTATGTTTTTGCGCTAATTTTGATTATACAATTAGTTGCCTGTAGCTTTTTCATGACTCGAACAACTGTTTGTTTACTTGTGTGAACAGATTTTGCAATTTCATCATATGTTCCTACAAAGGTATTTGCTGTTGAAATTGGGATATTATTATAATTAGCATTTGCCAATATATATGAAAAGACCTTGCTTTCTGAATTTCCAACCAATCCCATTATTTTCATAAAATCTTCAAGAAAAATTTTATGAAACTGGTTTGCACTTACCATTAGCGTTGAAGCAATAATTTCATTACCATCTTCGTCTTTTAATAGTGTACTGCTATCCATCAATTTTTTTATTTTAAGATTCTGATTATGGATTTTATCATCAGCAATCTTCCACTGAATCACGTACTCATTTTTATTTTTCATTTTGGTTTTACCTCCCTGTGGTGATGGGCATCACCTTAATAAACGTTATTTGTTTCTCATAATATATAATGATAGATTGGTACTAAAAAAGTTCTGTTTTTTATACTTTTATAGTATTTTAAAAAAACTTTTTTATATTTTAGTACTAAATACGTGACAAAAATTCGATTTTAGTACTAAATACGTGACAATCCAGTACTAAATACGTGACAAAAAAGTCTGGGAACTATTGATTTTATTGGAATTTTTATGTCTATAGAATATATAGAATCATAGAGAAGGCTTCCAAGCACTCAATGAGCCTGCTGGCAAGCACATATGAGTCTGCCGACGGGCACATATGAGTCTGCTGACAGGCATATATGAGCAGGCCTGCGCCTCATGTGAGCCTACGGCAATTCGATAAAATAAAAAAACAGGGAGTGGCGGAGCCTCATGTGAGGTGGTTCCACCTCTATGTGGTAAAACCTCATATGAGGTTTTACTCAATGATGGCAAAGTAATAAAACTTTGCCTCAATGATGGATTTGGCATCATATAAAAAGAAGCTGTTTCCAGCTTCTTAGTCTTTCATATATTCGATTAAATCTCCTACTCCACAGTTAAAGTATTCGCATAATTTACAGACGAGGTTTGCATCTATTCTTTGAAATTCGTCTCGACAGTACCGATTGAAGTTCGAACGTGGAATGTCTAATTCTTTGCAGACTGTATTTTTGCTTTTACCTTGGATTTCTAACATTTCATTAATTCTCATATGCAAATAACCCACGCTCTCACCACCTCTCTGAATATTTTTATTATATCCAGTTAATCCACTTCTAGTAATTCACAATATAGTGAGGTATAATATAGTGAGGGATTTAATAAGGAGGTGTGTTATATGGAGAATGGATTTGAACGCATAATAGCAAAATTGAAGGAATACGAGCAAAATCATAGGAAATTGATTCTTTTAGAACGCAAAGAATTGATTGTGAAGAATTATGAGAACCTCACTTTTGAACTTGAAAATGAGGCAGAGTTTTCTTTATGGGAAGAAGAAAACTCTATCCATATTACTATTACAGCAGATTCTTTATTAACTTGTGATGAAGCGCATTCACTCAACTTTCTTTTAGGAATTGCCAATTATTCTGAACTGAAAATTGTTGATAACCAAATTGTTATATATCTATGGTTTAGGTGTTGGGAATGGATTGATAGATAAACTTTATTCTGATGCTGGTGGTGATGGGCGATAGCCCCATCACCACTTGTTAACGCTCATAATCATCATGGTGCATAACATTCTTTAATGTTTTTTCGGCAGTTTTTTGTAGTGGCTTATCTACATCAAGCAAAAGAGCTTTCGTAGCAAATTCTTTAAGGAGAGTATGAAAGTTTTTCTGTAAATAGCTATTAAGCATTAGGTCTTCTATGA